>ERZ795043.125-NODE-125-length-95019-cov-16.943968_pt1 | contig 95019 bp, 87 predicted proteins | sample MGYA00375127_ERZ795043 | MGnify/ENA primary metagenome ERZ795043 (study PRJEB30172, sample SAMN05518447) | compost metagenome | isolation source: Feedstock adapted compost from Newby Island compost facility, Milpitas, CA | place: USA:Newby Island compost facility... | reverse complement strand
GGCGTGGATCGTGCGCGAGATCCTCCAGTCCAACCCGCGCCCGGGCGAGCGCGCCGACACCTTCGACACGGGCCGCCGGCCGCAGGTGGCGTGGAAGACCGGCACCAGCTACGGCTTCCGCGACGCCTGGGCGCTGGGCTCGACGCGGCGCTACACGGTGGGGGTCTGGGTGGGGCGTCCCGACGGCACGCCGCTGCCGGGCCAGTACGGCGCGATCACGGCGCTGCCGCTGCTGTTCGAGACCCTCGACAGCCTGCCGCGCGCACCCGGCGACGGCGCGCCGCTGCCGCCGCCGGAAGGGGTGGTGCGGGAGGAAATCTGCTGGCCGCTCGGTATGCCGGTCGCGTCACAGCCGCCGGCGCTGTGCCGGCGCAGGCTGGAGGCATGGACGCTCGACGGCGCGGTCCCGCCCACGTTCCCCGAACGCGATGCCAGGCTGTGGAGCGCCGGCGTCGAGCGCTTCGAGGTGGACGCGGCCACCGGGCTGCGGCTGTCGGCGGAATGCCGGCTGCCACACGTGGCCCGGCGCGTTGAGGTCGCGCGCTGGCCGGCGCTGGCCACGCCGTGGCTGCCCGCATCCGAGCGCAGGGCCTCGCGCCTGCCGCCGCTGTCGCCGGACTGCGAGCCGGACGGCCGCGAGGCTTCCGGGGAACTGCGCATCGAGGGCGTCACCGACGGCGCGGTGCTGGCTCGTCCCCCGGGTAGCGCGCACGGCGTGCGGCTGACGCTGCGCGCGCTGGGGACCGAGGCACCGGTGCAGTGGCTGCTGGACGGGCGCCGGATCGCGCAGACGCAGGGCGCGCAGGCCTTCACCCGCGAATTCGCGGAACCCGGCAGCCACACCCTGACCGCGCTCGCCGACACCAGCGCCTGGCGCAGCGTGTCGTTCCGCGTGGCGCGGTGAATCAGATGTTGGCGAGCACGTGTTCGGCCGAGGACACCTTGAACTCGCCCGGCGCCTCGATGAACAGCTGCCTGACGATGCCGTCTTCCGCGTACAGCGCGAAGCGCCGCGCGCGCATGCCCATGCCGTAGGCGCTGGCGTCCATTTCCAGCCCGAGCGCGCGGGTCAGGTCGGCGTTGCCATCCGACAGCATCAGCATGCCCTCGGGGATCCGCTGCTGCCTGCCCCAGGCCTGCATCACGAAGGGGTCGTTGACCGCCATGCAGGCGACGACGATGCCGCGCTCGCGGAATTTGTCGAAATTGCGGATGAAACTGGGCAGGTGCTTTTCGGAGCAGGTGGGTGTGAACGCGCCCGGCACCGCGAACAGCACCACCTTGCGGTCGTCGAACAGGGCGCGGGTATCGATGGTGTGGATGCCGTCGTCGATGTGCTTGAGGACGACTTCGGGGATTCTGTCGCCGATCCGGATGGTCATGGCTGCCTGGCTCCATGGGGGTGGCCGGAGTGTAGCCCGGGACGCCCGCCGGCGCATTTTCCCGCGGTTCCCCGCTGGATTTTCCGCACTTGAAATCCGCCCGCCGGGACCCATTTACCGGGCAGGACCGGTGCACCGCTTCCTTCCCCCGGAACCAGGAGCAGCATCAGGAGCAGAATCATGAACATCACCCGTTACCAGGGCAACCTGCCGTTTGCCCTGCATGACGAGATCCGCAATTTCTTCGACCGCTTCTTCGACGACATCGGCGCGGACAACGACGAGTCCGCCGTGGTCACCGCGCAGTGGATGCCGCGCGTGGACATCAGGGAAGAGGCCGACCGTTTCGTGATCAGCGCCGACCTGCCGGGCGTCGATCCGAAGGACGTCGAGGTGCTGATGGACAGGGGCATGCTCAGCATCTGTGGCGAGCGCAGGAGCGAGACGGTCACCGAGAAGGGCCGCTTCACCCGGGTCGAGCGCCGCCATGGCCGCTTCCACCGGCGCTTCGCGTTGCCTGACAGCGCCGATCCGGATGGCATCACCGCCACCGGCCGCCACGGCGTACTCGAGATCACGATCCCGAAGAAGCCGGAGACGACCCCGCGCCGCATCCAGGTGGACACCGGCCCGGCCGAGTGAGGGCCGCCGGTCGGGGCGGTATAGACTGGCGCACGGCCCGCGGTCGGATGCCGCGGGCCGTGCGCGTGTGGAGCCGACATGCAGTTCAAGGACTACTACGCGATCCTCGGCGTCGAGCCGAACGCGGGCGAGGCGGAGATCAAGAACGCCTACCGCCGGCTCGCGCGCAAATACCACCCGGACGTGAGCAAGGAGCCGGGCGCCGAGGAACGTTTCAAGGCCATCAACGAGGCCTACGAGGCGCTGCGCGACCCGAAGAAGCGCGCCGCCTACGACCAGCTCCGCGCGCGCGGCTACCGCCCGGGCGACGACATCCAGCCACCGCCGGGCAACTTCGGCGGTTTCGACTTCGACTTCGAGGAGATCTTCGCCGGAGGCGGCTCCGGCGGCGGTTTCAGTGATTTCTTCGAGAGCCTGTTCCGCCGGGGCAGCGGGCGCGCCCGGCAGCAGCCGGCGGGCGACACCCGCGCCAGGCTCGCGGTCTCGCTCGAGAACGTGTACCGGGGCGATACCGTCCGGGTCTCGATCGCCGGCAGGACCTTCGACGTGCGCATCCCGAAGGGCATCCGCCAGGGGCAGGTCATCCGCCTGGCCCGGCAGGGCCGCAACGGCGGCGACCTGCTGCTCGAGATCGAATACGCGCCGCACCCGAAGTTCGAGGTGGACGGCCGCAACATCATCTACACCCTGCCGGTCGCGCCGTGGGAAGCCGCGCTCGGCGCGACGGTCCAGGTGCCCACGCTGGGCGGGGATGTCGAGGTGAAGATCCCGCCGGATTCCGAGGCCGGGCGCAAGCTCCGGCTGCGTGGCCGCGGACTGCCTGCGGGCGCCGGGGCCGCGGAGGCCGGCGACCAGATCATCGAGCTGGAGATCCAGGCGCCGTCGCCGCGCGACGGGCACCAACGCGAGGCCTACGCGCGCCTGCGCGATGCATTCGGGGGCTCCTGGCGGCGGGCCTGAGCGGGGCCGGGCCGCCGCCCTTCAGGCTGCGTCGGGCGGCGGGCCGCCGGTGCCGATCATGTCGATGATGATTTCCGACAGTTCGGCCTCGCTGAAAGGCTTGGTCAGGTAGGCCTTCGCGCCCTGGCGCAGGCCCCAGATCCGGTCGGTTTCCTGGTCCTTGGTGGTCACCAGCACCACGGGAATGTGGCTGGTCTCCGGATCGCGGGTCAGCGTCCGCGTGGCCTGGAAGCCGTTGAGGTTCGGCATCACCACGTCCATCAGGATCAGGTCCGGCCGGTGGCGCTTCGCGGCTTCGATGCCGGCGGCGCCGTCCTCGGCGGTCAACGCCTCGTGACCGAGCTTCTCGACGATGCGGCGTATGCCCAGCAGTTGCGAGGGAGAATCGTCGACGATCAGGATGCGTGCCATGGGAATCCCCATTCAGACTCCCGGATTGTTCCCGATGCGGTGGGGGGGGCGCAAGGCGGAGCGTGTTCAAACCGTGACCAGCGTCCGCCCGAGCGAGCCTCCCGCCAGCATCCGTTCGAACACTTCGGGCAACTGGTGCAGGTTCACCTCGCGGGTGCAGATGCGGTCGAGGTGGCGCGGCTTCCAGTCGCTGGCCAGCCGGCGCCACACTTCCTCGCGGATGTCGCGCGCGGTCCCGGCCGAGGCCACGCCCAGCAGCGAGACGCCGCGGATGATGAAGGGCATCACCGTCGCGTGCAGTTCCGGCGAGGAGGCGAGCCCGGCGCTGGCGACGTTGCCGTAGGGCGCGGTCTGGGCCAGCAGGCTGGCGAGCATGGTGCCGCCGACGTTGTCGAGCCCGCCGCCGAAGCGCGCCGATTCCATCGGCCGGGTGGTGGACAGCACCTCGCGACCCAGCACCTCCTTCGCGCCGAGGGAACGCAGGTAATCGGCATGTTCCGGCTTGCCGCTGATCGCGTGCACCTCGTAGCCGGCACTGCTGAAGATGTCCACCGCCAGCGAACCGACGCCGCCGGTCGCGCCGGTGACGGCCAGGGGTCCCAGTTCCGGCGTCTGCCGGTTCTCGGTCATGCGCAGCAGGGCCAGCGCCGCGGTGAACCCGGCCGTGCCCAGGATCATGCTCTCGCGCAGGGTCAGGCCGGCGGGCAGGGGAATGGCCCACTTCGCCTCGATCCTCGCGTATCCGGCGTAGCCGCCGTCGCGGGTCTCGCTCAGGCCGCAGCCGGTGACCAGCACGGCATCGCCCTCGCGGAACCGGGAATCGGTCGAGGCCACCACGTGGCCGGCGAGGTCGATGCCGCCGACCAGGGGGAACCGGCGCAGGATCTTGCCCCTGCCGGTGCCGGCCAGCGCGTCTTTGTAGTTGACCGAGGAGTGGACGACCTTGACCACGATCTCGCCCTGGGACAGGTCGTCGAGCGACAGTGGCTCGATGCCACTGCGGTAGCCAGCCTCGTCGTTGTGGATGCGGAAGGCGTCGAAGCGTGCGGGAATCGTCATCGCGGTCTCCATCCGGTGCGCCGCGCGGGCGCGCATCGCTGTGGCGACCGATGATAGCCGCGCCGGACGGGCAGGGCAGCCCTCGGGGCCGGCGTGCGCCCCGCCATGCCCACGGTGGCCTGCGCGCCGGGCGGCGCCCGGCCCCGCGCGCGGTCTTCAGCGCATCATGCCCCGGCGCTTCTCGTCGATCCACTTGCCGGCATTGGCCGGCGTGTAGTCGCGCATCCAGGCGAACATCGCGTCGATGTCCTCGCCGCACCACAGGTCGCGGCGCTGGTCCGGATGCAGGAACCGCTCCTCGACCATACGGTCGATCATGCCGATCAGCGGCTGGTAGAAACCGCCGGCGTCGAGGAAGGCGCATGGCTTGTTGCAGATGCCCAGCTGGCGCCAGGTGAGCATCTCGAAGATCTCCTCCATGGTGCCGAATCCGCCGGGCAGGGCGACGAACGCGTCGGACAGGTCGAACATGCGTGCCTTGCGCTCGTGCATGGTCCCGACGACCTCGAGCTTGGTGACACCGCGGTGCGCGACCTCCCAGTCCACCAGGTGCTGCGGGATCACGCCGATGACCTCGCCGCCGGCCTCGAGCACGGCGTCGGCGACGATCCCCATCAGGCCGACGTTGCCGCCGCCATAGACCAGCCGCAGCCCTTCCAGGGCGATGCGGGCGCCCAGCGCCGCCGCACGCTCGGTGTAGATCGGCTTCGTGCCCCGGTTGGAACCGCAATAGACGCAGATCGACTTCATCCTGGGAATTCCTGTCTGAAACGCGGAAGGCTCCGCCTCGGGCGGAGCCTTCCGGGAGGGGCGCGCGGCTCAGTTGGCCTTGTGGATCGAGCGCTTGTCGACGGCCATCGCGGCGTCGTGGATGGCCTCGGACAGGCTCGGGTGGGCATGGCAGATCCGCGCAAGGTCGTCGGAGCTGCCGCGGAACTCCATGGTCAGCACGCCCTCGTGCACCAGCTCGGACGCGTTCGGGCCGATCAGGTGCAGGCCCAGCACGCGGTCGGTCTCGGCATGCGCCAGCACCTTGACGAAGCCGACCGGCTCGGCCATGGCCACGGCGCGGCCGACGGCGGCGAACGGGAAGGTACCGGCCTTGTACGGCACGCCCTCGGCCTTGAGCTGCTGCTCGGTCCTGCCGACCCAGGCGATCTCGGGCGAGGTGTAGATGACGTACGGGATGGTCTCGAAATTGACGTGGCCCGGCAGGCCGGCGATCAGTTCGGCCACGGCGATGCCTTCCTCGAAGCCCTTGTGCGCCAGCATCGGGCCGCGCACGCAGTCGCCGATCGCCCAGACGCCGTCCACGCCGGTATGGCAGTGCTCGTCCACCACGATCTGGCCCCGCTCGTTGAGCTGCACGCCGGTGCCTTCGGCCAGCAGGCCCTTCGTGGCGGCGCGGCGGCCCACGGCCACCAGCAGCCTGTCCACCACCAGGGTCTTCTCGCCGTCCTTGCCGGCGTAGGTGATGGTGACTTCCTTCTTCTTGCCCTTGCCGGTGACCTCGGCCTTGCTGACCTTGGCGCCAAGCTGGATGTCCAGGCCCTGCTTCTTGAACTCGCGCGCGGCCAGCTTCGAGACCTCGGCGTCCGCGGCCGGCAGGAAGTCGGGCAGGGCCTCGAGGATGGTGACCTCGGCGCCAAGGCGGCGCCACACGCTGCCCAGCTCCAGGCCGATCACGCCGGCGCCGATCACCGCCAGCCGCTTCGGCACCTCCGTGAAATCCAGCGCGCCGACGTTGTCGACGATGTATTCGCCGTCGAACTTCGCGAACGGCAGCTCGATGGACTCCGAGCCGGCGGCGATGATGACGTTGGTGCCGGCCAGCTCGACCTCGCTGCCGTCATGCTGCTTCACCTTGACCACGCGGCCGGGGTGCAGGGTGGCGAAGCCGTAGTACGGGGTGACCTTGTTGGCCTTGAACAGCATGGCGATGCCGCCCGTGAACTGCTTCACGATCGCGTCCTTGCGGGCGATCATCTTCGGCACGTCCATCTTCGCGTCCTTGACGCTGATCCCGTGCTGCTCGAAGGAGTGCACCAGGTTGTGGTACTGGTGCGAGGAGTCGAGCAGGGCCTTGGACGGGATGCAGCCGACGCGCAGGCACGTGCCGCCGAGGGCGGGCTTGCCGTCCTTGCCGAGCGCGGCGTCCACGCAGGCGACCTTCATGCCCAGCTGCGCGGCACGGATGGCGGCGTGATAGCCGGCGGGGCCGGCACCGATGACGACGACGTCGAATTGTTCAGCCATGTCTGTTCCTTCGCTGATGTCCTTCCCGCGAGGGGGAAGGATCCCGGAGGGCGGATGGGGACAGTCGGCCTGCCCCCGTCCAGGCATTCCCCCGGGGCCGGGGGAGCGGGTTGGTTACAGACCCAGCAGCAGGCGGCCGGGGTTCTCGAGCTGGTTCTTGATGTCGACCAGGAACAGCACCGCGTCCTTGCCGTCGATGATCCGGTGGTCGTAGGACAGCGCGATGTACATCATCGGCGCGATCACGACCTGGCCGTTCTCGGCGACCGGGCGCTCCTTGATCGCGTGCATGCCCAGGATCGCGCTCTGCGGCGGGTTCACGATCGGGGTGGACATCAGCGAGCCGAAGGTGCCGCCGTTGGTGATGGTGAAGGTGCCGCCCTGCAGGTCCTCGAGCTTGAGGCTGCCCTCGCGCGCCTGGGTGGCGAAGTCGGCGATGCCCTTCTCGACCTCGGCGAAGGACATGCGCTCGACGTTGCGCAGCACCGGCGTGACCAGGCCCTTGTCGGTGGCGACGGCGACCGAGATGTCGACGTAGCCGTGGTAAATGATGTCGTCACCATCCACCGAGGCGTTGATGATCGGGTGGCGCAGCAGGGCGTTGGCCGCGGCCTTGGCGAAGAAGCTCATGAAGCCGAGGCGCACGCCGTGTTCCTTCTGGAACTGCTCGCCCAGTTCCTTGCGCAGCGCCATGACCTTGCCGAGATTGACCTCGTTGAACGAGGTCAGCATGGCGATCGAGTTCTTCGACTGCATCATCCGCTCAGCGATGCGCTTGCGGATGCGGGTCATCGGCACGCGCTCCTCGGGGCGCGCGCTGGCCGCGACCGGGCCGATGCGGCCGGCGGCGTAGTTGACCAGGTCCTCCTTGGTCACCGCGCCGCGGCGGCCGGTGCCCGGCACCTGGGACGGGTCGATGCCCTGGGTGACGGCGGTGAAGCGTGCGCCGGGCGGCAGTTCGTCCACGCCGGACACCGGGGCCGGCCTGGTGGAGGCGGGCGCCTTCGCGTCGGCCCTGGCGGCTTCCGCGCGCGGCTGCACTTCCTGGGCGCCGGCGGCCGGCTGCGTCTTCTCCTCCGCCTTCTTCTCCACGGCCGCGGGCGCCTCGGCGACCGCGCCTTCCTCGATCACCGCGATCACCTGCGAGCTGGTCACGGTGTCGCCTTCCTTGAAGCGGATCTCCTTGAGCACGCCGTCGACGGTGGAGGGCACCTCGAGCACGACCTTGTCGGTCTCGAGGTCGACGAGGTTCTCGTCGCGCCTGACCGCGTCGCCCGGCTTCTTGTGCCAGGTGGCGATGGTGGCGTCGGAGACGGATTCGGGAAGGACGGGGACTTTGATTTCAGTGGCCATTGTTGGCTTCCTGGAAGACGGCGTGGGATGCGGTTATTCGGCGGCGACGTTGCCGTTCAGCGGGTTGACCAGCGCGTCGGCGATCAGCTGCTGCTGTTCGGCGACGTGGTCGTTGTAATGGCCGACGGCGGGCGAGGGCGAGCGGACGCGGCCGGCGTAGTACAGCTTCTGGCCCTCGGCCAGGCAGTACTCGAAGTGGTGCTTGATCTGGTACCAGGCGCCCTGGTTCTGCGGCTCCTCCTGGCACCACACCACTTCCTTCGCCTTCGACAGGCGCTTGAGCTCGGCCTTCAGCAGGTCGCGCGGGAACGGGTAGAGCTGCTCGACGCGCACCAGGGCCACGTCGGTGATGCCCTGCTTCTGCGCCTCCTCCAGCAGGTCGTAGTAGACTTTGCCCGCGCAGATCACGACCCGGCGGACCTTCTTCGGGTCGACGCTGGCATCGGCGATCAGGTGCTGGAACGAGCCGTCGGCCAGCTCGTCGAGCGTGGACACCGCCAGCCTGTGGCGCAGCAGCGACTTCGGCGTCATCACCACCAGCGGCTTGCGCGTCTTCATCAACATCTGGCGGCGGATCATGTGGAACGCCTGGGCCGGGGTGGTCGGCACGCAGACCAGCATGTTCTCGAGCGCGCACAGTTGCAGGTAGCGCTCCAGTCGCGCGGAGCTGTGCTCGGGGCCCTGGCCCTCGTAGCCGTGCGGCAGGTACAGCACCAGGCCGCACAGGCGCTCCCACTTCGCCTCGCCGGACGAGATGAACTGGTCGATGACCACCTGGGCGCCGTTGGCGAAGTCGCCGAACTGTGCTTCCCAGATGTCCAGCGTGCCCGGTTCCGACGTGGCGTAGCCGTACTCGAACGCCATCACCGCCTCCTCGCTGAGCAGCGAGTCGATGATGGTGACGTCCTCGGGGTTCTTCACCAGCGTCTGCAGCGGGATGAAGTCGCGGTCGGACTTCTGGTCGTGCAGCACGGCGTGGCGGTGGAAGAAGGTGCCGCGGCCGGAATCCTGGCCGACCAGGCGCAGCTTCCTGCCTTCCTCGAGCAGGGTGGCGTAGGCGAGGGTCTCGGCGAAGCCCCAGTCCGCAGGCAGCTCGCCGGCCGCCATCCTGCGGCGGTCCTCGTAGATCTTGGCCACGCGCGGGTGCAGCGTGAAACCGGCCGGGATCTCGCAGATGCGCTGGCCCAGCGCCTGCAGCCTGGACCGCTCGACCCGGGTGTCGACCGGGTCCTTGAGGCTGCCGGCCAGGTACGGCTGCCAGTCGACGCTGAGGTCGTGGTCGCGGGACTGGCGGTCGGCCAGCTCGGTGGTCACCTGGCCGCTGTCGAGCTTGTCGCGGTAGGCATCCACCATCGCCCTGGCCTCGTCGGCGGTGACCACGCCCTCGGCGACCAGGCGCTCGGCGTAGAGCTCGCGCGGGGTCTTGTGCCTGCGGATGACCTGGTACATCAGCGGCTGGGTCGCGGCCGGCTCGTCGGCCTCGTTGTGGCCGTGACGGCGGTAGCAGACCAGGTCGATGACCACGTCCTTGCCGAAGCGCTGGCGGAAGTCGAAGGCCAGCTCGGCGCAGAACACCACGGCCTCGGGGTCGTCGGCGTTCACGTGCAGCACCGGCGCGGCGACCATCTTGGCCACGTCGGTGCAGTACAGCGTGGAGCGCGCGTCCTGGCGGTCGCTGGTGGTGAAGCCGATCTGGTTGTTGATGACCACGTGCACGGTGCCGCCGACCGCGAAGCCGCGCGCCTGCGACATCTGGAACAGCTCCATCACCACGCCCTGGCCGGCGAAGGCGGCGTCGCCGTGCAGCAGCACGGGCACGACCTGCTTGCGGGCCTTGTCGCCGCGGCGGTGCTGGCGCGAGCGCGCGCTGCCGGCGACCACCGGGCCGACGATCTCCAGGTGCGAGGGGTTGAACGCCAGCGCCAGGTGGACCGGGCCACCCGGGGTGGCGATGTCGGCGGAGAAGCCCATGTGGTACTTCACGTCGCCGGTGTGCGGGCGGCCGTTGCTGTTGTGCTCGAAGCGGCCCTCGAACTCGTCGAACAGCTTGCGCGGGTTCTTGCCCAGGGTGTTGACCAGCACGTTGAGGCGGCCGCGGTGGGCCATGCCGATCACCATGTCCTTGACGCCGTCGCCGCCGGCGCGGCGGACCAGGGTGTCGAGCAGCGGGATCAGCGAGTCGCCGCCCTCGAGCGAGAAGCGCTTCTGGCCGACGTACTTGGTGTGCAGGTAGCGCTCCAGGCCCTCGGCGGCGGTCAGGCGCTCGAGGATGCGGCGCTTGTCGTCGGCGCTGCGGCCGAAGTTGCCGGCGGCGGACTCGAGGCGCTCGTACATCCAGCGGCGCTGCTCGGCGTCCGGGATGTGCATGAACTCGGCGCCGATCGGGCCACAGTAGGTGGCGCGCAGCATCGAGAGCAGGTCGCGCAGGCGCATCCGCGCCGGGCCGCCGAAAGTGCTGGTGCCGCCCGCGGGGGCGGTGCTGAACTCGCGGTCGAGGTCGGCGTCGCTCAGGCCGTGGAAGCCGAGCTCGAGGTCGGGCGCCGGCGGCTGCTCGAGCAGGCCGAGCGGGTCGATGCGGGCGCGCAGGTGGCCGCGCGAGCGGTAGGCGGTGATCAGCTTGAGGACCGCGCCCTGCTTGCGGGAATCCACGTCGTCGCCAGCCGCCGCGACGGGGGCTTTGCGAGCGGCCCTGGCGGCCTGGGCGATGGCGTCGATGACCACGGAATGGGGGACGTCGCCTGCCTCACGGCCCTTGAAGCCGTCGAACCAGGCCTTCCATTTCGGCCCCACGCTGTCGGGGTCAACGAGGTACTGCTCGTAGAGGTCCTCGATGTAGGCGGCGTTGGCGCCGAGCTGGGAGGACTGCAGGAACTGCTTCAGGAGACTGTCCACGTCAGGATTGTCGGGGTCGGGTGAGGGGCAAGCGTCTGATCCGGAAAGGATTTCCGCGGATGCGGAGGCGGCTGGTTTCAAAGGCTTCATAGTATAGCCCCCCCGCTTGTCGCGACGCATCATGCCTTGGTCGGAAAACGGGCGGTTGCGGCGGCGTTCAGAGCCCGAGCGCGCGCAGCCCGGTGCAGGGGCGCGAGCGTTCCCAGACCGGCTTGAACGCCTCGATCCATTGCCGGGCCCGTGCCCTGCCGGACGGCATCCATTCGCCGTCGAAGCGGTGGCCGAGCGGGCGGTGGTAGTAGCCGCCACCGTCGGTGGCGACCATGGCGGACGGGTCGTTGCGGTCGGCCGGGTCGTCGAGTTCGCGGAACGCGAACATGCTGGGCAGCCGCTGCGCCAGGTCCAGCAGCGGTGCGTGCGCGCGCTGCACGGCGCCGGCGTCGTGCAGCAGGACCAGCACCTGGCGGTCACGGCCGCCCCGGGTGGCGAAGGTGCGCAGGGCGTCGAGGACCTCGGGGGCGTCGAACAGGCCCGGGTCGAGTTCGCGGCTGCGCACGTACACCGTGGTGCGGGCCCCGGCGACCAGGCAGGCCGTCACCATGACGGCGGCCCGGCGGTCCTCCACCGGCATCGGCCGGTCCAGGCGCAGGCGCATGCTCTGGTGCTCGATGCCGGCCTCCATGAAGCGCGGGCCGGTGGCGACGAAGCCCAGGCGCCGGTAGAAGCCGATGGCGCCTGCCTGCGAGTGCAGGGAGACGTCGGGCCAGCCGGCGTCGCAGGCATGGCGGACCAGGGCCAGCAGCATCGCGGTGCCGACGCCGTGGCCGCGCCAGGCGGGCAGCACGGCCATGCGCCCGATCCGGCGCTCCGGCGAGACCCGGCCGGTCCCGATCGGGCGGCCCTGCGCGTCCTCGGCGAGGACGTGGAAGCATTCCGGGTCGAGGGCATCGGCCTCGATCGCACGCGGCACGCCCTGTTCCTGCACGAACACCGTCTCGCGCACGTGGCGGAGCGCGGCGTGGTCGCCCACGGGGTCGGCGGCGCGGACCCGGAAGCGCGGCCCGGGCAGGTTCATGCCCCGTTCCCGTCGGGCAGGACCAGCACGTAGTGGCCGGCCGAGTAAAGCTCGAACACGGCGTCGCGTCCCGCCTGCGAGAGCGAGTCGTACAACCCGCCGTCGATGCCTTGCGCGGCGGCCAGGCGACGGGCGTCGCGTGCCGGCATGGGGTATTCACCGCCCGAGACGAACAGGCTCGCCCCGCGGCGGGTGCGCCGCCAGGCCATGCGCGAGAACGGATGCCGCTCCAGACTGGCGCCGCGGCGGGCGAGGTCCCATTCCACCTCGATCCGGGGACGGGGCGGCCCGCCCGCGGCCACGTCCACGCCGCGGTAGCGGGTGATGAAGCGGCCGAACCAGGAGCCGAGGCGGTCCGGGTCGCGCATCCGCAGGGCGTTGAGCGCGGCGATGACCCGCGCCATGGCGGCATCGTCGATCTCGTTGGGATCGGCGGGCGGGGCCAGGTCGTCGTCGCGGTAGCGGATGCCCTCGTCGTCGGCTTCCTCGAGCAGGGTGTCGAGCCAGTCGGTGATCAGTTCCCCGGAGGATGGCGCGCGCATGCCGACCGAGAAGGTCAGGCACGGATCCTCGGCCACGCCGTGGTGGGGCACGCCCGGGGGCAGGTACAGCATGTCGCCCGGTTCCAGCACCCAGTCGTGGGTGGGGCTGAACTCGCGCAGCAGCTTCAGCTCGGAGTCGTCCCGGAACGCGGTGGGCGGGTTCGGCCCGGCATCGATCATCCAGCGCCGCCGGCCCCTGGCCTGCAGCAGGAACACGTCGTACTGGTCGATGTGCGCGCCGACCGAGCCGCCGGTGGCGGCGAAGCTGACCATGATGTCGTCGATCCGCCAGCGCGGCAGGAAGGCGAAGTGGTCGAGCAGGGCGCGCACGTCCGCGTCCCATTTGTCCACGTCCTGGACGAGCAGGGTCCAGTCGTGGTCGGGCATGCCCGGGAATTCCTCCTCCGCGAACGGGCCGGTGCGCAGGTGGTAGCGGTCGCCGGCGCGGTCGTGGACCACGATGCGCGACAGCGCCGCCTCCTCGCAGGCCAGCCCCGCCAGGTCTTCGGGATCGATCGGAGAGACGAACCCGGGGAAGGCGTTGCGTATCAGCAGCGGGCGTTTCTGCCAATAGTCGCGCAGGAACCGGTCGGCGGGCATGCCCAGCGGAGGATGGTCGCCTGCGTCCACCTCGATCGGCGGCGAGGGGAGGCGCGCCGCCTTCGCGCGTGGCTTCCGGGTGCGGGTTCCGTTCCTGGTCATGGCGTGCGCGGAAGGCGTCTGCGTCTCCGCGGTTCCTCAGATCCCGCGGGCGAGGCGTTCGGCCAGGCCGGTGTAGGTGGCCGGGGTCAGTTCCAGCAGCCGCTGCCTGTCCGCTTCCGGCAGGGGCAGGGTGCGGATGAAGCCGCGGATGGACTCGGCGGTGACGCCCTGGCCGCGGGTCAGGGCCTTGAGCTGCTCGTAGGGATTGGGCAGGCCATGGCGGCGCATGACCGTCTGCACGGCCTCGGCGAGCACTTCCCAGGCATCGTCGAGGTCTTCGGCCAGGCGCGCCGGGTCGGGGCTGAGCTTGCCCAGGCCCTTGAGCAGGGAGTCGAAGCCGATCAGGGCGTGGCCGAATGCCGTGCCGAGCGCACGCAGCACCGTGGAGTCGGTGAGGTCGCGCTGCCAGCGGCTGATCGGCAGCTTGGCGGCGAAGTGCTCCAGCAGCGCGTTGGCGATGCCGAAGTTGCCCTCGGCGTTCTCGAAGTCGATGGGGTTGACCTTGTGTGGCATGGTCGAGCTGCCGACCTCCCCTTCCTTCACCGCCTGGCGGAAGTAGCCGAGCGAGATGTAGCCCCAGATGTCGCGGCACAGGTCGATGGCGATGATGCCGATGCGCTTCTGTGCGTCGCAGATCTCGGCGATGTAGTCGTGCGGCTCGATCTGCGTGGTGTAGGGATTGAACTCCTCGCCGAGCGACTCGACGAAGCGGCGGGCGAACTCCGGCCAGTCCACCTCCGGGTAGCTGACGACGTGGGCGTTGTAGTTGCCGACCGCGCCGTTGATCTTGCCGGCGATCGAGACCGCGGCCAGCTGCTCGCCCTGGCGCTGCAGGCGCGCGACCACGTTGGCCAGCTCTTTGCCGACGGTGGTGGGCGAAGCGCTCTGGCCATGGGTGCGCGAGAGCATCGGCAGCGCCGCGTGCTCGTGGGCCAGCCGACGCAGCGCCTGGATCAGTTCGTCCAGCTTCGGCAGCAGCACCTCCTGCCGGGCCTGGCCGATCATCAGCGCGTAGGCGAGGTTGTTGATGTCCTCGCTGGTGCAGGCGAAATGGACGAACTCCAGCGCCGGCGCCAGGGCCGGGTCGTCCCGCAGCCGCTCCTTGATGAAGTACTCGACGGCCTTGACGTCGTGGTTCGTGGTGCGCTCGATCTCCTTCACCCGCTGGGCGTCGGCGGGCGAGAAATCCTCCGCCAGGGCCTGCAGCTTCGTGATCTGCCCAGGGTCGAACGGCGGCAGCTCGGCGATCGCGGGCTCGGCGGCGAGCGCGATCAGCCATTCCACCTCGACCTTGACCCGGGCACGGATCAGGCCGTACTCGGAGAAGATCGGGCGGAGGGCGTCGACCCGGGCAGCGTAGCGGCCGTCGAGTGGCGACAGGGCGAGCAGGGCGGGGGAGGCGTTCCGGGCGGACATGGGGGCGTCACGATGGGCCAGACCGGCATTTTACGCCGGTCCGGGTCGCGTATCCTTGCCGACGGGGCCAGCCCGTCCTGCAGGCGCCCGCAGACCGGATGGAGGTGCACTATGGGCAGATCCTCCCGCGCCGCGGCGACGTCCGCGTTCCGCATCGAGCATGACAGCATGGGTGAGCTGCGGGTCCCCGTGGACGCCCTGTGGGGCGCCCAGACCCAGCGCGCCGTGCAGAATTTCCCCGTTTCCGGCCGGCCGATGCCACGCGGTTTCATCCGCGCGCTGGGCCTGATCAAGGCCGCCGCAGCCAGGGTCAACGCCGACCTCGGCCTGCTGCCCGCGCGCATGGCCGCCGCGATCCGCGCCGCGGCGCTGGAGGTCGCCGAAGGCCGGTACGACGCACACTTCCCGGTGGACATCTACCAGACCGGCTCGGGCACCTCGTCGAACATGAACGTCAACGAGGTGATCGCCACGCTGGCCTCGCGCCGTGGGCGCAGGGTCCATCCCAACGACCACGTCAACCTCGGCCAGAGTTCCAACGACGTCATCCCCACGGCGATCCGGGTGTCGGCGCAGCTCGCGGTGGTGGAGGACCTGCTGCCGGCGCTGCGCCACCTGCGGCGGACGATCGACCGCCGCGCCCGCGGCCTGGCGCGGGTGGTCAAGACCGGCCGCACCCACCTGATGGACGCGATGCCGCTGACCCTGGCCCAGGAGTTCAGCGCCTGGTCGGCGCAGCTGGCCTCGGCCGAGGCGCGCATCCGCGACGCGCTCGCGCGCCTGCGGCGGCTGCCGATCGGCGGCACCGCGGTCGGCACCGGCATCAACGCGCATCCGCAGTTCGGACGGAGGATGGCCCGCGAGCTGTCGGCGCTTTGCGGGACGAGGTTCGAGGCGGCGGTGAACCGCTTCGAGGGCATCGCATCGCAGGACGACGCGGTCGAGCTCTCCGGGCAGCTCAACGCGCTGGCTGTGGCGCTGACCAAGATCGCCAACGACCTGCGCTGGATGAATTCCGGCCCGCTGGCCGGGCTGGCCGAGATCGAGCTGCCTGCGCTGCAGCCGGGCAGTTCGATCATGCCGGGCAAGGTCAACCCGGTGATCCCGGAGGCGACGCTGATGGCCTGCGCCCAGGTCATCGGCCACCACGCCGCGATCACGGTGGCCGGGCAGGGGGGCAACTTCCAGCTCAATGTGGCGCTGCCACTGATCGCGGCGAACCTGCTTGAGTCGGTCGGGCTGCTCGCGAACGTGTCGCGGCTGCTGGCCGACCGCTGCATCGACGGACTGAAGGTGCGCCGCGACAGCATCGAGGCGGCGCTGCACCGCAACCCGATCCTGGTCACCGCGCTGAACCCGGTGATCGGCTACGAGAAGGCGGCGGCGATCGCCAAGCGCGCCTACCGCGAGAACCGTCCGGTGTTCGACGTGGCCCTGGAGGACAGCGGCCTGTCGGCAGCGGAGCTGCGGAAACTGCTCGACCCGGCGGCGCTCGCCCGGGGCGGGATCCACGGCGGCGCCGGCGGCTGAGGCGGCTGAGGCGCTCCCCGCCGGCGGGCGATTCCATCAACGCCGGGCGAACGCGCGGCGGACCTCGTCCATGCAGTCCTCGACGTCGGACTCGTCGAGGCGGGCGTACGGACGGAATTCCGGGAGGCTGGCCGACAGCCTGCGCTCGGTTTCCAGCAGCGCCGGCAGGCTGCCGCAGATGTGGCGCATGCCGGGCTCGAGGTTGGCGTACACGGTCTTCTCGACCCTGCGTTCGAGGCTGCCGGTCATGGCCGAGAACAGCAGCCGGAACAGGCCCATGTCCACCGCGTCGAGCGCGGCCTCGGCGGCGAGCTGCCCGACCTCGATCCCGGCCGCGGCGATGTCGAGGACCTGGCGGCGGTAGGCCAGCAGGTCGCGACGCTGGTGCGCGTTGACCGGCACCGCCTCGCCACCGACCAGGAAGTCGCCGGCCGGCGTGATCTCGGCCTTCGGCAGGCTGGTGTCCTTGCGTTTCTTCGCGGAACTGCCGAAGTGCACGCTGTTGCCGTCGAGCTCCAGGTTATTGCGCTCCAGTTCCTCGCGCGTGGCCGCAAGCTCCCGGCGCACCTCTTCGCGTGCTTCGGCCAGGCTGGCGCTGATCCCGTCGACGATGCCCCCGGACGGGCCGGATGCGACGGCAGGGGCCAGCGGCAGCAGCAGCGCCAGGCACAGGATGAACCGGGAGTGGGCTTTCATGGTGTCGTCTCCAGGGAAGGGGGTTACTTGCGTCGGGGCAGGTCCACAGTGCCGGTCACGTCGCGGTGGAAGACGTCGCCGCTGCCGATCGAGCGCACGCGCAGGCCCGCCGCGCCGCGCACGCTCACGTCGCCGGAGCCCACCGAGCCGACCTCGACGGTGCCGGCGATGCGCTCGAGCCCGGCGTCGCCCGAGCCGATCGAATCGATCCGCACGCTGCCCTTCACGTCCTTGAGTTCCAGGTCGCCGGAGCCGATGCTCCCGACCGTGGCGTCGCCGTGCACGTGCGTGGCCTTGACATCGCCGGAACCGATCGACGACACGTGCAGCGGGCCGATGTCGTCGAGCTCGATGTCGCCGGAACCGACCGAGGCCGTGACCCGGCCGCGGATGCGCCGGGCCTCGACGTCACCGGAGCCGACGGACACGTCGAGCGAGGGAACGCCGGCCACCCATGCATCGCCCGAGCCCACGCCGAGCTCCACCGGGATGTCGTCGGGGATCCGGGCCCGGAGGGTCATGTAGGCGTAGTGCCTGCCGAGCGAGAACAGCGGAGCGCCTTCGCGGCGCGCGGTCACGACCAGCCGGTCGCCCTCGCGATGCTGGGTCAGGCTGAGCTGGTCCAGGAGCGAGGCGCCGGAAGCGCAGGCCTGCCCCGAGACGCTGCCGGACTTCCCGGGCGAAGCATCGATGCGCAGCTCGTTGTGGCCGATCACGAACTTCACCGTCTTCACCCCGGACAGGTCGAGGTCCAGGGTGCGCGGTGCAGAGTGCGCGCAATCCCTCGCCAGCGCTGGCGCGGTGGCGAGCAGGAGCAGGGAAAGCATCGCGGTACGGATCATCGGGGGAAACTCCTGTTGGGGGACAGGGAGATGGATGCGGGCGGGGCGGGAAAGGTTTGCAGGCGCGTGGCCCATGGATCCGCTTGCCCGGCCGTCCGTGGCCGGGCGTGTGGTCAGCCCTCGTCGCGCCAGCGGCGCAGGCGGATCGCGCCGTAGACCATCAGCGCGCCGGCTGCGACACCGATCCACAGTGACGGCCTGGCCAGCAGGTGCCCGCCGGCCAGCAGGCCGTCGAGGCCGAACAGCATTTCGGGGGAGTCCTCCAGGTGGCGCAGGCGCCCGCTGCCGAGGTAGCCCATGAAGTGGCTGCCCGGCCACGCGCTCAGCAGCACGCGCGCGACGATGTTTTCCCAGAACCAGACGGCACGCTCGTTGAAGATGTCCATGATCTCGAACCACGAGACCAGCAGGCCGGCCACGACCGGAACCGCGGTGGCCCACAGGAACGGCTTGCTCCGGGCCCACGCCGAGCACAGCATCAGCCAGCCCGCGGTCGGCAGTGCCCACAGCGCGTAGATCGGGATCCACAGCAGCGAGTTGCCTGCCAGGAACAGTGGATCGAGCTGCGACCAGTAGACCGCGAACGGATTGGCGCCGTTGATCGCCAGGAAAACGGTGGTGATCAGGCCAAAGCCCAGCATCGTGGCGATGCTCAGCAGCGCCGCGATCACCGGGCCGACGACCAGTCCCGTGACCAGTTTCGACAGCACGGTGTCACGGTCCGAGACCGGCAGCGACTTCCAGAACAGCACGCTGCGGTCCTTGCGCTCGTCGTACAGGCTGCCGAGGAAGTAGAAGAACACGACGAATCCGAACACCGTCACCGGCCAGAGCGAGGACATCCAGGTGACCGCGTTCATCGCGTCATGGAACTGCCGCAGGTCCTCCGGCGAGGCCTGTTCGAAAAAGTGCTGCCAGTCGACCTGGCCCAGCGGCACCTTGCTGCCGTTGACCCTGACCTCGGACGCGCCGTGGCGGGAGATGAAGAACTGCCCGGTCGCGGCGCCGAGCAGGGTCAGCAGCAGCGAGACCGCGCCGGCGACGAGCGGCGCCCAGAAGAATCCGCCCTTGTGCTCCCACAGTTCGCGCCTGACCAGCCAGCCGAAGCGGCGCATGGCCGGGATGCCGGCGCCACGGGCGGACGGGGGATGGGTGGTGGTGTCGACGACGGCGTTCATGCGTAGGTTCCTTTCATCGTGGCGACGAACAGGTCGGCCAGCCCGGGGATGCGGGTCTCGCCATAGGCGGACAGGGCGTCACGCGACACGCCGTCGAACAGCATCACGGTCTTGCCGAATGGCATCGCGCGCTCGTCCACGGGGCCGAGCTGCCGCGCGGACTCCGCGGAATCCGCGTTGACGAGGACCTCGACGAAGCGGTCGCCGACTTCCTCCATCGAGGCGTCGAGCACGATCTTCCCGTCGCGGATGAACATCACGTCGGTCAGGATGTGCTCGATCTCCTCGACCTGGTGGGTGGTGACGATGATCGTCTTCTGCTCGTCGAAGTAGTCTTCCAGGAGGCGCTGGTAGAACTGCTTGCGGTAGAGGATGTCGAGGCCCAGCGTGGGCTCGTCCAGCACCAGCAGGCGGGCGTCGATCGCCATCACCAGCGCCAGGTGCAGCTGCACGATCATGCCCTTGGACATCTCGCGCACGCGCTGGCGCGGCGAGAGCTTCGTGTTGGCGAGGAACCGCTCGCAACGCCCGCGATCGAAGCGCGGGTGGACGCCGGCGACGAAATCGATGGCCTGGTCCACGCGCATCCAGCGCGGCAGCACCGCGACGTCGGCGATGAAGCACACGTCCTCCATCAGCGCGTCGCGCTGCGTGCGCGGGTCGCGCCCCAGCACACTCAGCTCGCCTTCGAACGGGACCAGGCCCAGCATCGCCTTCAGCGCGGTGGTCTTGCCGGCGCCGTTGGGGCCGATCAGGCCGACGATGCGGCCTGCATCAATGGTGAAGTCCACGCCGTCCAGCGCGACCTTGTTCCCGTACTTCTTGCGCAGGCCGCGGGCGGTGACGACCGGCATGTTGTCCCCGGAGTTCATCATTCACCCCCCTTCGGCTGCCGCATCAGGTCCTCGAGCGACAGGCCCAGGCGCTGGATGCGCTCCAGGACCTGCGGCCACTCTTCGCGCAGGAACCTTTCACGTTCTTTGGTCAGGAGCTTCTTTGCCGCTTCTTCGGTGACGTACATGCCAAGGCCTCTGCGCTTCTCGACGAGCGCCTCGTCCACGAGTTCCTGGTAGGCGCGGGAAACAGTGATGGGGTTCAGGCGGTATTCGGCGGCGACCTGCCGTACGGAAGGCAGCGCATCACCCGGCTTGAGGATGCCGTCGAGCATCATCGCGATGACGCGTTCCTTGAGTTGGCGGTAGATCGGAGCGCCATCGCTCCAGGTGATGTCTGCCATGGCTTCAGCTCCGGCCGGTGCCGCGCGCCCCGCGCGCGAAGGAGAAGTACGGGATCGCGATCAGGTCCCGGGTGCTGGAGGCGCGGCGGGGCCTGGCTCGCCCTTCCGCGCCCCGGGCGGGGGACGCTTCGTCCGCGGGGGCGGCATCCCCGTCGAGGCCGGCAAGCGTGGAGGCGAGGGCGGCCCCGGCTGCGGTCGTCGCCACCGTGCCGACGGCCATGGCAAGCGCCTGCGCGGTGTCGGCGGCCCGGTCCGCTTCCTGTCCGGGGGCGCGGGCAGGCGCTCCCGCCCGGGTCGCCAGCCCGTCCAGAGGCTCGTCGCGCCCATCGGCCGGAGCGGCGGGGTCCGTCGCCAGCGCGGGGACCTGTCCCGCGGCCTGCTGGACCGGCGGCCGGGCCACGACCAGGCCAAGGAACAGGACCATGCCCGTCACTGTCAAAGCCAGTATCGTGTTGTGGAGCTTGCGGTTCATGATGAACGTCCTGCTCACGGTGGGTAGGTGTTGTACGCAACTATAACACCATCACGCGCCCAGTCAACCATGTCGGGGCCCGGATCGGGCCAACTGAAGTCACGGTAGCCGGGCCCCTGCGCCACGAAACGGGAGTATTCCAATGAAATCAATCGTTTATGGAATGTCGGCCGTCCTGCTGCTGCTGGCCGGCATGGCCATGGGCGGGGAGGGAGGCCTGCTGGACCGCAGTTACCGGCCGCTGGCGGGGAAGGCGCCGGTGCATCTGGCCACCGAGTACGGCGGCAAGGTCCTGCTGATCGTCAACACCGCAAGCAAGTGCGGGCTCGCGCCGCAGTTCGAGGCGCTGGAGGCGCTGAACGCGAAGTACGCGCCGCGCGGCTTCGCCGTGCTCGGCTTCCCGTCCGGCGATTTCCGCGGCCAGGAGTTCGAGGACGAGGGCCGGATCCGCGATTTCTGCACGCTCACCTATGGCGTGAAGTTCCCGATGTTCGAGAAGGTCCACGTGGTCGGCGAGCAGGCCACGCCGCTGTACCGGGACCTGCTCGCGGCCACCGGCGACGCGCCGCAATGGAATTTCCACAAGTACCTCGTCGGTCGCGACGGGAAGGTGGTCGGCAGCTGGCCGAGCCGCACGCCGCCGGACGATCCGGACATTGTGGCGGCCATCGAACGTGCGCTGGACGCGCCAGTGCCCGGCGCGGATGGCCGCTGACCGGCACTGCATCCCGGGCCGCGTTGCCCCCGGTCCCCGGCGCCGCGACAATACCCGTTTCGCGCCGGCGGTCCCGGTGCAGGTAAGGAGTGCATCCCCGATGACAGCGTTCGTGCGCGGGCTGGCCGCGCTGATGTGCATCCTGCTCGCGGTGGCCCCGGCCATCCCCCAGGACAGGATTCCGCCCGCCAGCGAGCGCGACCGGATCAGCTACGTGATCGGCATGGATGTGGGGCAATCGCTGTCCGCCACCGGGCCCGACATCGACCTTGCGGCGTTCGAGCGTGCCGTGCGCAACGCCTTCGATGGCGGCGAGCCGCTGGTGGACGCGAAGACGGCCGCGGAGGTCGGTGCTGCGCTGGCGCAGCGCGCGGCGTTCCGGAAGGGCCAGCGGATCCCCGGCCTGGCGCCCGGTGCGGAGCCCGCGGAGGTCGACCGTACCAAGGCCGGCCTGGTTGTCGGTGCCGAAGTCGCAAGGACGCTGATGCCGGTGCGCGACGAAATCGAGCTGCCCGTCTTCGTCCAGGCCGTGCGCACCATGCTCTCGGGAGGCACGCCGCTGCTGTCGGACCAGGAAGTCGCCGCGGCCACCGGGCTGCTGCAGAGGCGGGTGCGGGAAGCCGCTGCGCACAAGGCGGAACAGGCCCGCAGGGCGGGCAGGGAATTCCTGGCTTCGAACCGGGCGGCGGAGGGGGTGTTCGAGACGCCTTCCGGACTGCAGTACCAGGTGGTCCGGCAGGGCTCGGGGCGCCGCCCCATGCCCAGCGACCGGGTCAAGGTGCACTACCGCGGTACCCTGCTGGATGGCACCGTGTTCGACAGTTCCTACGAGCGGGGAATGCCCGCCGAGTTCGGCCTGGGCCAGGTCATTCCCGGCTGGACCGAAGGGCTCGGCCTGATGACGGTCGGCGCCAAGTACCGGTTCTGGATCCCGCCGGCACTGGGCTACGGGGAGAAGGGCGCGCCGCCTTCCATCCCGCCGGACTCGGTACTCGTCTTCGAGGTCGAACTGCTCGACATCCTCTGAACCCACCCCCGCGCCCGTCGCGCGGCCCGTTCCACGAAAGGAACCCTCTCCCAGGAGTCTTGAACATGCAACTTTCCCTGCGAAACGCCGTGGCCGGCCTGTCCGCGACCGTGCTCACGCTCTCCCTGATCGCCTGCAAGCCGCTGGACAAGGAAACCGGCAAGCCCATCGTCAGGGACGGCGAGGCCAGCACGGCGGCCGAGCCGCTGGGTGGCATGAAGTCCGAGAAGGAGCAGGTCAGCTACGTGATCGGCACCGACATCGGCAGGTCGCTCGCGCCGGCGAAGGACGAGCTGGACCTCGCGGTGCTCACCCGCGCGATCCGCGATGCGATGGACGGCAAGCAGCCCAAGCTGACCGAGGCCGAGGCCATGCAGGTCATGCAGGCATTCGCGATGCGGATGCAGGCCAGGCAGATGGCCGAGTTCGAGGAGGTCAAGCGCAGGAACCTCGAGGAAGGCGAGAAGTTCCTGGCCGAGAACGGCCGGCGGCCGGGCGTGGTGACCACCAGCTCCGGGCTGCAGTACGAAGTGCTGGCCGAGGGCAAGGGCGCCAAGCCCAGGGCCAGTGACACCGTGCGCGTGCACTACCGCGGCACGCTGCTCAATGGCGAGCAGTTCGACAGCTCGTACGACCGTGGCGAGCCGGCGCAGTTCTCGCTCGACCAGGTGGTGCCCGGCTGGCAGGAGGCCCTGCAGCTGATGCCGGTGGGCAGCAAGTACCGGGTCTGGATCCCGGCCAGCCTCGGCTACGGCGAAACGGGCACCCCTGGCGGCCCGATCGGTCCCAATGCCACGCTGGTGTTCGAGGTCGAGCTGCTGGACATCGTCAAGTAGGCCGGATACGGATATCGGGACCAAGGCATGCGGATCGCGATCTTTGGAACGGGCTATGTCGGGCTCGTCACCGGTACCTGCCTGGCCGAGGTCGGCCACGAGGTGGTGTGCGTGGATGTCGACGAGGCCAAGATCGCCAGCCTCAACCGCGGCCAGGTCCCCATCTTCGAGCCTGGCCTCGAACCGCTGGTGAAGGCCAACCTCTCGGCCGGGCGGTTGCGCTTCACCACGGACCCGGCAGATGCCCTTGTCCATGGCGACATCGTGTTCATCGCCGTTGGGACGCCTCCCGACGAGGATGGCAGCGCGGATCTGAGCCACATCATCGCGGTCGCCGGGACGATTGGCCGGCACATGGTTCGGCCGGGTGTCGTTGTCATCAAGTCCACGGTCCCTGTCGGGACGGTGGACCGGGTGCGTGGAACCATTTCCTCGGTCCTGGCCGGGCGTGGCATCGATATCCCTTTCGACGTTGTCTCCAACCCGGAATTCCTGAAGGAAGGCGCGGCGATCGAGGATTGCATGCGTCCAGACCGTATCATCATTGGCAGCGACAATCCCGTTTCCATCGAGTTGCTGAGGCGGCTCTATGCGCCGTTCAACCGCAATCACGACCGGATCGTGGTCATGGACCCCCGTTCGGCGGAACTGACGAAGTACGCGGCGAACGCGATGCTCGCGACCAAGATCAGTTTCATGAACGAGATTGCGAACATCGCGGAGCAGGTAGGCGCCGACGTCGAGATGGTGCGACGGGGCATCGGTTCCGACCCACGCATCGGGTGGCATTTCATCTATCCGGGTGCCGGCTACGGCGGCTCCTGTTTCCCGAAGGACATGAAGGCACTGGTGAGCTCTGCGATCCGGGCCGGGCTCGACCCGGTGCTGCTGAAGGCGGTGGAAGCCGTCAACGAGAGACAGAAGGATCACCTGTTCGGACTGATCCGTCGTCATTTCTCGGGTCGGGGCGGGGTCGCGGGCCTCACCTTCGCGGTCTGGGGATTGGCTTTCAAGCCCAATACCGACGATATGCGTGAGGCGCCGAGCCAGAGGCTGCTGGCCCGGCTCTGGGAAGCGGGAGCGAGTGTTCGCGCGTACGACCCGGAGGCCATGCATTCGGCACGCCGTTTGTATGGTGAGCGCGATGACCTGGTGCTCTGCGACACGGCCTGGCAGGCGCTCGAGGGGGCTGATGCGCTGGTCGTGGTGACCGAGTGGAAGCAGTTCCGCAGTCCCGATTTCGGTCGGATCAGAAGCCTGTTGCGGGAATGCGTGGTGTTCGATGGCCGGAACGTCTATGACCCCGGCGAGGTGGAGAAGGCCGGCCTCGCTTACTACGGAATTGGACGCGGCCGCTCCGTCCGGTGGGGGGAACCATGACCGAAGGGATTGAACAGCGCCTGGTGGAACTGGAGACGCGGCTGGCGTTCCAGGAGCGGGCACTGGCGGAACTCAACGAGGCGTTGAGTGCGCTGCGCCTGGAGACGGCAGCCAACGCCGACCTGTTGAAACGGCTGTACGAAGGACTCAAGCAGGTGTTGATTCGCGGCGAGTTCGGCGGTGATCCCGCTTCCGAGCCGCCGCCCCCGCATTACTGATCGGCAACGGTACACGTCATGAGCAGTTCCCTGCGCGACCAGTTGATCGGTCTCGGTTTCAAGCCGTCCGCGGACAGCGGGCGGAAGGGCAGGCCAGGCGGCCGCAAGGATGGCCGGGACGGCAGGGGCGGGAAGCGTCCCGCCGCCACGGTTGTTTCCCCGCGTCTCGAGGAGGAGATCGACCTCGCCAGGGCCTATGCGCTGCGCGCGCAGAAGGAGAAGGAAGAGCGCCTCGAGGCCGAGCGCAGGAAGCAGGAGGAGGCCCGGCAGCGGCGCGAGGCGAGGGCGAAGCTGGCGGAACTCCTGCAGGGCAAGGCCCTCAACGTCGAGGACGCGGAGATCCCGCGCCATTTCGAGTATGGCGGCAAGATCAAGCGCGTCTACGTGACACCGGAGCAGCTGAAGGCGCTCAACGCCGGCGAGCTGGGCGTGGTGCAGCTCAACGGACGTTATCTGCTGGTGACAGCGGAGGTGCTCGCAAAGGCCGAGTCCATCTTCCCCGACGCCGTCGCGCTGAAGGTCGATTCCGGCGCGCCGGACGAGGAGGACGAGTACTACAGCGACCCGAAGTACCGGGTGCCCGACGACCTGGTCTGGTGAGCCTGGCGCCGCGACGGCCGTGCGGCCGCCGCGCTCACTCGGGGTCGTAGTCGAGGATCGGGGCCAGCCAGCGTTCGGCCTGGGCGAGGCTGACGCCCTTGCGCCGGGCGTAGTCGGCGACCTGCTCCTTCGACACCCGGCCGACCACGAAGTAGCGGCTTTGCGGGTGGCTGAAGTAGTAACCGGCGACCGAGGCCGCGGGCAGCATGGCGAAGCTCTCGGTCAAGTGCATGCCGGCCCGGTTCTCCGCGTCAAGCAGCCGGAACAGCGTCGCCTTCTCGCTGTGATCCGGGCAGGCCGGGTAGCCCGGCGCCGGGCGGATGCCGCGGTAGCGCTCGGCGATCAGGTCCTCGTTGCCGAGCGATTCGTCGGGGGCGTAGCCCCAGAACTCCATGCGCACGCGCTGGTGCAACCGCTCGGCCAAGGCCTCGGCCAGCCGGTCGGCCAGGGCCTTGAGCAGGATCGCGCTGTAGTCGTCGTTGTCCGCCTCGAAGCGGGCGACGTGCCCGTCGATGCCGATGCCTGCGGTGACCGCGAACGCGCCGATCCAGTCCTGCAGGCCGCTGTCCCTGGGCGCGACGAAGTCGGACAGGCAGTAGTCCGGACGCTCCGCGGGCTTGTCCACCTGCTGGCGCAGGAAGTGGAGGGTGACACGCTCTCCCCCGTGCACGGGGGAGGGACGGGCCGGGGGCGGATCGGTTGCCACCGCCCCCCCATCCGCCCTCCGGGCGCCTTCCCCCGCACGCGGGGGAAGGTAGACCTCGACGTCGTCGCCGACGCTGTTGGCCGGCCACAGCCCGAACACGGCCTTCGCGGTGAGCCAGCGCTCCGACACGATCCGCTCCAGCATCGCGCGGGCGTCGTCGTACAGCTCGCGCGCCTGGGCACCGACGGACGGGTCGTCGAGGATCTCCGGGAAGCGGCCGGATAGTTCCCAGGCGTTGAAGAACGGCGTCCAGTCGATGAACTCCAGCAGTTCGGAGAGCGGATAGTCGTCGAAGACGTGCAGCCCGGGCCTGAGCGGTGCGGGCGGGACATAGCTGCCCCAGCCGCCGTCGAAGCGTTGCGCGCGCGCCTTCTCCAGCGGCACCAGCCGCCTGGCTTCGCCGCGGTCACGGTGCCGCTCGCGGATGCCGGCGTAGTCGGCATCGTTGGCGGCGACGAAAGCGGCGCGAAGGTCCGGGGAGACCAGCGACTGCGCCACGCCGACCGCGCGCGAGGCGTCCTTGACCCAGACCGTCGGCCCGCCGTAGCAGGGCGCGATCTTCAACGCGGTATGCGCGCGCGAGGTGGTGGCGCCGCCGATCAGCAGCGGCACGGTGAAGCCCTGCCGCTGCATCTCGCGGGCGACATGGCTCATTTCCTCCAGCGACGGGGTGATCAGGCCGGACAGGCCGATGAGGTCGGCGCCGGTTTCCCGGGCGGTGTCGAGGATCTTCTGCGCCGGCACCATCACCCCGAGGTCGATCACTTCGAAGTTGTTGCAGGCCAGCACCACGCCGACGATGTTCTTGCCGATGTCGTGCACGTCGCCCTTGACCGTGGCCAGCACGATCCGGCCGTTGGGCTTCCCGGCATCGTTGCCGGTCCGGGCCTTTTCCGCCTCGATGTGGGGCAGGAGGCTCGCGACGGCCTTCTTCATCACCCGCGCCGACTTGACCACCTGGGGCAGGAACATCTTCCCGGCGCCGAACAGGTCGCCGACGATGTTCATGCCGTCCATCAGCGGTCCTTCGATCACGTCCAGCGGGCGCGCCGCCTGCAGCCGGGCCTCCTCGGTGTCCTCCTCGACGTAGGCATCGATGCCGTGGACCAGGGCGTGGGCGAGGCGTTCGTTCACCGGCAGGCCGCGCCAGGACAGGTCTTCGGCCCTGGCCTGACCCTTGCGGTCGCGGTAGCGTTCGGCGATCTCGAGCAGGCGCTCGGTCGCGTCGCGGCGGCGGTTGAGGACCACGTCCTCGACCCGCTCGCGCAGTTCCGGGTCCAGCTCGTCGTAGATCGGCAGTGCCCCGGCATTGACGATGCCCATGTCCATGCCGGCGCGGATGGCGTGGTACAGGAACACGCTGTGGATCGCCTGGCGCACCGGCTCGTTGCCGCGGAAGGAGAACGAGACGTTGGAGACGCCGCCGGAGACGTGGCAGTGGGGCAGGGTGGCCCTGATGATGCGGGTGGCCTCGATGAAGTCCACCGCGTAGTTGTCGTGCTCCTCGATGCCGGTGGCGATGGCAAAGACGTTCGGGTCGAAGATGATGTCCTCTGGCGGGAAGCCGACCTCGTCCACCAGGATGTGGTAGGCGCGGGTGCAGATCTCGACCTTGCGCTCGCAGGTGTCGGCCTGGCCCTTCTCGTCGAAGGCCATGACCACGGCGGCGGCGCCGTAGCGCATGATCCGGTGCGCCTGCTCGACGAAGGTCTCCCTGCCTTCCTTGAGCGAGATCGAGTTGACAACGCCCTTGCCCTGCAGGCAGCGCAGGCCGGCCTCGATCACGCTCCACTTCGACGAGTCCACCATCACCGGGACGCGGGCGATGTCAGGCTCGGACATGATCAGGTTGAGGAACCGGACCATGGCCTTCTCGGAGTCGATCATGCCATCGTCCATGTTCACGTCGAGGATCTGGGCGCCGTTCTCGACCTGCTGGCGGGCGATCGCGACCGCTTCCTCGAAGCGTCCCTCCTGGATCAGCCTGCGGAACTTCGCGCTGCCGGTGACGTTGGTGCGCTCGCCGATGTTGACGAACAGCAGGTCCGGGGTGAGCACCAGCGGCTCGAGACCGGACAGGCGGGTGTAGCGCGGGGTGGCGCCTGTGCTCATGCCGCCTCCCGGACCCGGGCGGGCAGGCGGCGCGGCGGCAGGCCCGCGACCGCGGCGGCGATGGCGCGGATGTGGTCCGGCGTGGTGCCGCAGCAGCCGCCGACGATGTTCAGCAGGCCGGATCCGGCGAATTCGCGCAGGATCGCCGCCATCTCCTCCGGAGTCTGGTCGTATCCGCCGAAGGCATTGGGCAGGCCGGCGTTCGGGTGCACGCTGACGTGGCACCCGGCCACGGCGGCGAGCGCCTCGACGTGCGGGCGCAGCTCCCGCGCGCCGAGCGCGCAGTTCAGGCCGAACGCCAGCGGCCGGGCGTGGGCGAGCGAGGCGTGGAAGGCCTCGACCGTCTGCCCGGAAAGGGTACGGCCGGATGCGTCGGTGATGGTCCCGGAGATCATCACCGGCAGCCGCCCGCCACGGGCATCGAAGGCCTCGGCGATCGCGAACAGCGCGGCCTTGGCGTTGAGCGTGTCGAAGATGGTCTCGACCATGAGGATGTCGGCGCCGCCGTCGATCAGGCCGTCGGCAGCCTCTCGGTAGGCCAGGCGCAGCTCCTCGAAGCTGGTGTTGCGGAAGCCGGGGTCGTTGACGTCCGGGCTGATCGAGGCGGTGCGGCTGGTCGGGCCGAGCACGCCGACGGCGAAGCGCGGCCTGCCCGGGTCCCGGGCCTCGAACTCGTCGCAGCAGGCGCGTGCCAGCGCCGCGCCGGCGCGGTTGAGCTCGCGGGCGAGGTGTTCGAGGCCGTAATCGGCCTGGCTGATCGAGGTGGAGTTGAAGGTGTTGGTCTCGATGAGGTCTGCGCCGGCCTCCAGGTAGGCACGGTGGATGCCGGCAATCGCGTCCGGCCGGGTGAGCAGCAGCAGGTCGTTGTCGCCCTTGAGCTCGCGCGCGCAGGCGGGGCCGTGCCCGTGCGGTTGCATGCTGTCATGACCCTGCGCGAAGCGCCCGCCGCGGTAGTCGGCCTCGTCCAGCCCCAGCTTCTGGATCATGGTGCCCATGGCACCATCGAGGACCAGGATCCGCTCGGCCAGCGCGGACTCGAGCCGGGCGACGCGGTCGGGGTGGAGCCAGGGCAGGCGGTTCACGGTTTCCTCGCGATCAGGGAAATCACTTCGAAGTGCGGCGGCCGCTTCTCCCGGGTCACGGTCTCGGCACTGACCAGTTCCAGCCCGGCGCGCGTGGCGAAGCGGCGCAGATCCTTGTCGGTGAAGCCCAGGTTGACGTGGCCGTAGGCCTCGACCACGTTGCGGTGGCCGTGGCGGGCCAGGCTCGACAGCAGCAGGCGCCCGCCGGGGCGCAGCACGCGCGCGGCCTCGGTCACCGCCTGTGCCGGCTTCTCCGCATAGGTCAGCGCGTGCATCAGCACCACCAGGTCGAAGCCGGGTTCCGTGAACGGCAGGGCGTGCATGTCGCCCTCGAGCACCTCCACGTTGCGGAACCGGCGCAGGCGCTCGCGGGCGGCCGCCACCACGCGCGGGCTGCTGTCCACGCACACGTAGCGGCCGGCGTGCGGCGCCAGCAGTTCGGCCAGCACCCCGTCGCCGGAGGCGATGTCGAGCACGTCGCCGGGCTCGAGCAGCGGCAGGGCGGACCTGGCCAGCGCCTCCCAGGTGCGGCCGGGCGAGTAGTGGCGTTCCATGTCGCCGGCCACGCTGTCGGCCCAGTTCTGGTCGGCGGCACGGGCGGCCAGCACCGCCGGCACGCGCTCGGCGTCCTGGCGCAGCAGGGGATCGTCGCTGCCCGTGCTCAGCGCCTGCCAGACCGCGCGCTGCGCAGCATCGAGCACGTCAGGGTCGAAGCGGTAGTAGGCGGACACCCCGGAGCGGCGGTCGCGGACCAGGCCCGCCTCCTTGAGCTTTGCCAGGTGGGTCGAGACACGCGGCTGCGCGAGCCGGGTGATCGCCGACAGCTCGGCGACGGTCAGTTCCTCGCTCTCGAGCAGGGCCAGCAGGCGGACCCGCGTCGGGTCGGCGAGCACCTTCAGGTGCGTCGACCAGGCCTCGAGATCCATGTATATATCTCCTTATCGCGATACAAAGATGATTGGTCTTCCGCGGGGTGGCGTCAACCCGTGCGCCGCCCGGGCCGCCGGACGCGCGGGTCCCGGGCCGGCGCGGACTGGCGAATGGACGCTTCCATCACGAACGGTGCCCGGAGGGGAGGCTGTGGTTTCGCTCGGCCCCGCAGCTACAATACGGTTTCTCCGGAAACAAAAAGAGGGTGCCCGTGGATTTCGGGTTCAGCGAAGAGCAGTTGATGATCCAGGAGGTCGCGCGCCGGATCGCCCAGGAGAAGATCGCCCCGAGCGCCGAGTACTTCGACCGCACCGGCGAGTTCCCTCTGGACAACATCCGCGTGCTGGGCGAGAACGGCCTCATGGGCATCGAGGTGCCGACCGAATACGGCGGCGCCGGCATGGACCCGATCAGCTACGTGCTGGCCATGATCGAGATCGCAGCCGCCGACGCGGCGCACTCGACCATCATGTCGGTCAACAACTCGCTGTTCTGCACCGGCATCCTCAAGAACGGTAACGAGGAACAGAAGCAGAAGTACGTCAGGGCCATCGCCGAGGGCCGCGAGATCGGCGCCTTCGCCCTGACCGAGCCCCAGTCCGGCTCCGACGCCTCTAACATGCGTTGCCGCGCGGTGCGCCGCCCCGATGGCAGCTACGTGATCAACGGCAAGAAGAGCTGGATCACCTCCGGCCCGGTGGCCCGCTACATCATCCTGTTCGCGTGCACCGACCCGGAGAAAGGCGCGCGTGGCATCACCGCGTTCATGATCGACACCGGCCGCGAGGGCTTCCACCGCGGCAAGACCGAGCCCAAGCTGGGCATCCGCGCCTCGGCCACCTGCGAGATCGAGTTCCAGGACTACGTCGCGCTGCCGGAGGAGGTGGTCGGCGAGGAGGGCCAGGGCTTCAAGATCGCGATGAGCGTGCTCGACTCGGGGCGCATCGGCATCGCCTCCCAGGCCGTCGGCATCGCCCGCGCGGCCTACGAGCGCACCATCGAGTACGTCAGGGAGCGCAAGGCCTTCGGCCAGCCGATCGGCGCGTTCCAGATGACCCAGGCCAAGATCGCCGACATGAAGTGCAAGCTGGACTCGGCGATGCTGCTGACCCTGCGCGCGGCCTGGCTCAAGGGGCAGGGCAGGCCGTTCTCGGCCGAGGCCTCGATGGCCAAGCTGGTGGCCTCGGAAGCGGCGATGTGGATCACCCACCAGGCGGTGCAGATCCACGGTGGCATGGGCTATTCGAAGGAGATGCCGCTGGAGCGCTACTTCCGCGATGCCAAGATCACCGAGATCTACGAGGGCACCTCGGAGATCCAGCGCCTGGTCATCGCCCGCCACGAGACGGGGCTGCGCTGATCCGGCAAAATTCCGCCGACCTGAGGGAGGAACCATGGCGATGCGTCGTTACGGGAAGGACACCGCCTTTCCCGCCCATCGCGGCGACGTGGCATCCGCGGAGGATGACGTCGGCCGCGCGTCCACGCGCTGAGCGTCCACACGCCATGCGCTTCCCGGGAATTCCATCCATGCCACGGCCCGCGTGAGAACGCGGGCCTCGTTCCATCGGAAGTCTTCATGAGCACGCAACGCAAGACCAGCAGGACCGGCAAGGTCCGCAAGGCCGGCAAGGCCACGTCCACGACGAAGAAGAAACAGGCCACGCCCGCGGGCGCCCGCCACGGGCAGGCGCGCGACGGGCTGCTGGCGCCGATCTTCGAGGCGATCCACAGGCGCCGGGGGGACGCCGCCGCGATGGCGTTCGCCGCCGACTTCTACCGGCGCATGACCGAGGAGGAGCTGCCGCTGCACACGCCGGAAGGTTGGGCGGCTCTGGCGATGGACCTGCTCGACTTCGCGCGCAGGCGCAAGCCGGGCACCGCCATCCTGCGGCTGTTCAACCCGTCGCTGAAGACCCATGGCTGGGAGTCGCCGCACACGGTGCTCCAGATCGTCAACGACGACATGCCGTTCCTGGTCGACTCGGTGACCATGGCGCTGGCCGAGCAGGGCGTCGGCGTGCACGTGCTGGGCCACCCTGTGATCCACATGTCGCGCGACCGCGCCGGCCGGCTGCTCGCGGTCGGCGAGGGTGCCGCCGAGTCGGTCATGCACCTGGAGATCGACCGCCAGACCGCCGAGAGCGGCGCGGCGATCGAGGCGATGCTGCGCAGCGTGCTCGACGACGTGCGCGTGATCGTGGCCGACTGGGCGCCGATGCGCGAGAAGATGATGCAGGCCGCGGCGGACCTGGCCTCGCGCCGCCTGCCGGTGTCCGACGCCGCCCGCCGCGAGGCGCAGGAATTCCTGCGCTGGGCCGCGAACGACCACTTCACCTTCCTCGGCTACCGCGAGTACCACGTGCGCCGGCAGGGCGGCGAGGAATACCTCGAGCCCGTGGCCGGCACCGGGCTCGGCCTGCTGCGCAACGTCCGCGGCCATGGCCCCCGCCCGCTGAAGTCGCTGGCCGCCTACCAGCTGCGCACGAGCGGCGAGCCGGTGGAGGCGCTGATCCTGACCAAGACCAACGCGCGTTCCACCGTGCACCGTCCAGGCTACATGGACTACATCGGCATCCTGAGCTTCGACGAGAAGGGCAGGCCGGTGGCGGAGCAGCGGTTCCTGGGCCTGTACACCTCCAGTGCCTACAACCGCCGCCCGTGGGAGATCCCGCTGGTGCGCGAGCGCTACGAGCACGTGATGAGCGAGTCGGGCCTCAAGCCCACCGGCCACAGCGGCAAGGCGCTGCGCCACATCCTCGAGACCCTGCCGCGCGACGAGCTGTTCCAGTCCAGCGCGGACGAGCTGTTCCGCCTGGCCACCGGCGTGCTGGGCCTGCAGGAGCGCGTGCGCAGCCGGCTGTTCCTGCGCCGCGACCGCTACGGCCGCTTCTACTCGATCCTGGTCTACGTCCCGCGCGACCGCTACAGCACCGACGTCCGCCGCCGGGTGGAGGCCATGCTCAAGCGTGAGCTGCGCGCCGACCACGTGGACGCCAACGTGATGGTCGGCGAGTCGCCGCTGGCCCAGCTGCACCTGATCGTGCGTCCGCGCGCCGGCGAGGTGGTCGAGGTCGACCAGGCGAAGCTTGACGCCGAGCTGGCGGCGATCGTCCGCAACTGGCAGGACGACCTGCGCGACGAACTCGTGCGCCGCCATGGCGAGGAACGCGGCCTGGCGCTGGCCGAACGCTACGGCCGCGCGCTGTCGGCCGGCTACATCGAAGGCGCCACGCCCGCCGTGGCCGCCACCGACGTGGAGCGGCTCGCCCGCCTGCGCTCCGCCGACGACCTCGAGATCAGCCTGCACGAGTCGCCGCACCGGATCGCGGGCGAGGGCACGCTGCGGTTCAAGCTCTACCGCCAGCACAAGGACATCGCCCTGTCCGATGCGCTGCCCATGATGGAGAACCTCGGCCTGCGCGTGGTCTCGGAGCACCCGCACCGGATCGAGGTGGACGGCGTCCCGCTGTACATCCAGGACTTCGAGGTCGAGGCGTCCTCGCCGGTGGACGTTGCCAGCGTGGGCGAGACCTTCAACGAGGCCTTCGCCCGGGTCTGGAACGGCGACGCCGAGAACGACGGTTTCAACAGGCTGGTGCTCGGTGCCGGCCTCGACTGGCGCCAGGTGGCGATGCTGCGCGGCTATGCCAAGTACCTGCAGCAGGTCGGCGTGCCGTTCTCGCAGAACTACGTCGAGGCCACGCTGGAGAAGCACCCGCTGGCGGCGCGGCTGCTGGCCGAGATGTTCGAGGCCCGCTTCGACCCGGCCGCCGGCCGCAGGGGCAAGGCCGAGGCGAAGGCCGGCGCCGAGCGCCTGGCCGTGCAGCTGCACGCGCTCGTCGGCGGCGACAAGGCGGCGATGTCGGAACTGCGCCCGGTGATCGAGGCCTACGGTGCCGACCGCCAGGTGCGCTACGAACGCGCGCGCGCCGCGGTCCTGGCGCTCCTCGACCGCGTCTCCAGCCTCGACGAGGACCGCATCCTGCGCAGTTTCATCGGCGTCATCGAGGCGACGCTGCGCACGAACTTCTACCAGAAGGACCGGAACGGCGGCTTCAAGCCGACGATCGCCTACAAGTTCGACTCGGCGAAGGTGCCCGACCTGCCGAAGCCCAGGCCGTACCGCGAGATCTTCGTGTACGGGCCGCGCGTGGAGGGCATCCACCTCCGCTTCGGCCCGGTCGCGCGCGGCGGCCTGCGCTGGTCCGACCGCCGCGAGGACTTCCGCACCGAGGTGCTGGGCCTGGTGAAGGCGCAGATGGTGAAGAACACCGTCATCGTGCCGGTGGGCTCGAAGGGCGGCTTCATCGTCAAGCGCCCGCCTGCCGACCGCGACGCGCTGCAGGCGGAGGGCGTGGCCTGCTACCGGATGTTCATCAGCGGCCTGCTCGATGTCACCGACAACATCGTCAACGGCAAGGTCGTGCCGCCGCCCGACGTGGTCCGCCATGACCAGGACGATCCGTACCTGGTGGTCGCCGCGGACAAGGGCACCGCGACCTTCTCCGACATCGCCAATGGCATCGCGCGCGAGTACGGCTTCTGGCTCGACGACGCGTTCGCCTCGGGCGGCTCGGTCGGCTACGACCACAAGGGCATGGGCATCACCGCGCGCGGCGCCTGGGAGTCGGTCAAGCGCCACTTCCGCGCGCTCGGCCGCGACTGCCAGAGCGAGGACTTCACCTGTGTCGGCATCGGCGACATGTCCGGCGACGTGTTCGGCAACGGCATGCTGCTGTCGAGGCACATCCGCCTGGTGGCGGCCTTCGACCACCGCCACGTCTTCATCGACCCGGACCCCGACGCGGCGAAGTCCTACGCCGAGCGCCAGCGCCTGTTCAGGCTGCCACGTTCCAGCTGGGCCGACTACGACCCGAAGCTGATCAGCAAGGGCGGCGGCGTCTGGCCGCGCAGCGCCAAGTCCATCCCGCTCTCGCCGGAGGCCCGGCAGGCGCTCGGCATCGAGGGCAACGTGACCTCGATGAGCCCGAACGAGCTGATCTCGGCGATCCTGCGCGCGCCGGTGGACCTGCTCTGGAACGGCGGCATCGGCACCTACGTCAAGTCCAGCCGCGAACAGAACTCCGAGGTTGGCGACCGCACCAACGACGCGGTGCGCGTCAACGGCTGCGAGCTGCGCTGCAAGGTCGTGGGCGAGGGCGGAAACCTCGGCTTCACCCAGCTTGGCCGGGTCGAGGCCGCGCTCAACGGGGTGCTGCTCAACACCGACTTCATCGACAACTCCGCCGGCGTGGACACCTCCGACCACGAGGTCAACATCAAGATCCTGCTCAACGAGCAGGTGCGCCGCGGCAAGCTGAAGATGGAGGCCCGCAACAGGCTGCTCGCCTCGATGACCGACGAGGTCGCGCGGCTGGTGCTGTGGGACAACTACCGCCAGAACCAGGCGCTCAGCCTGATGGAGCGGATGAGCGTGGCCCGGCTCGGCTCGAAGCAGCACTTCATCCGCACCCTCGAGGCGCAGGGGCTGCTTGACCGCCAGATCGAGTCGCTGCCCTCCGACGCCGAGATCGCCGAGCGCAAGGCCAGGGGGCTGGGGCTGACCCGGCCGGAGCTGGCGGTGCTGCTGTCGTACTCGAAGCTGGTCGCCTTCGACCAGCTGCTGCAGTCCGACGTGCCGGAGGACCCGTACCTGTCCAAGGAGCTGCTGCGCTACTTCCCCAGGCCGTTGCAGCAGAAGTACGCGAAGGAGATGGAGAAGCACCCGCTGAAGCGGGAGATCATCGCGACCGCGGTCACCAACACGATGATCAACCGCATGGGCGCGACCTTCCTGCTGCGCATGCAGGAGGACAGCGGCCGCAGCACCGGCGAGGTGGCCAAGGCCTTCACCATCACCCGCGAGACCCTGGACGCCCGCCAGCTGTGGCAGCAGATCGACGCGCTCGACGGCAAGGTGCGGGAGTCGGTGCAGGTCGACGCCCTGCAGGTGATCTGGAACCTGCAGCGCTCGTTCACGCGCTGGCTGCTCTCGCGCCCGGGCGCGATCCCGGACATCACCACCGCGGTCGAGCGCTACCACGACGGCTTCCGCCAGATCCGCGAGGGCGAGAACATCCTGGCGCCGTCGCAGCGCCCGGGCTACGAGGCCAGCCTGCGCGAATGGCTGGAGAAGGGCGTCCCGCGCCCGCTCGCCGGGCAGCTGGCCGCGCTGCCGTACCTGGAGGCCTGCTGCGACATCATTGAGCTGGCCGCCGAGCGCAGGCAGAAGCCGGTCGAGGTCGCGCGCGTGCACTTCCGCGTGGGCGAGGCGCTCAACCTGCCGTGGCTGGCCGAGCAGATCGACCGGCTGGTGGTGGACGGGCGCTGGCACGCGGTCGCGCGCGGTGTGCTGCGCGACGAGCTGGCGCACCAGCACCGCGCCATCGTCGGCCAGGTGCTGCGGATGCCGGGCGGCACCGCCGACGAGAAGGTGGCCCGCTGGATCGGGCGCGACGACCCGGCGCTGCGCTTCACCCTGGCCATGCTCAACGAGCTGGCCGCGCAGAAGACGCTCGACTACCCGACCGCCTCGGTCGCGGTGCAGCGCCTGTCGCAGCTGGCGCAGCGCGGCTGATCGCCGGCCAGGAGCGGGGGATGCCGGTCCCGGCATCCCCCGCCTGCGCTATGCTGGCCGCATGCCGCAGGGAACCGGATGATGGGCAGCCCACGCATCGCATTCCTCGCCAGCCAGGCACCCGAGGCCCAGACGGCGCTGCAGGCGCTCGCGGCCCGGCACGGACAGTGCGAGCCGGAGGAGGCCGACGTGCTGTGCGCGCTCGGCGGCGACGGCTTCATGCTGCAGACCCTGCACCGCCACGGCGGGCTCGGCAGGCCGGTGTTCGGGATGAAGCTCGGCGCGGTCGGGTTCCTGATGAACCACTACCGCGAGGACGGGCTGCTGGAACGGATCGCCGGCGCCGAGCCGGCAGTGCTGCGGCCTCTGGAAATGGTGGCGCGAACCGAATCCGGCGCCACCGTCGGCTCGCTCGCCTACAACGAAGTCTCCCTGCTGCGGCAGACCCGGCAGGCGGCACACATCGCGATCGACCTCAACGGCCAGAACCGGCTCGACGAGCTGGTCTGCGACGGGGTACTGGTCGCCACGCCCGCGGGCAGCACCGCCTACAACTACTCGGCGAACGGCCCGATCCTGCCGCTTGGCGCGCGCGTGGTGGCGCTCACGCCGATCGCGCCCTTCCGGCCCCGGCGCTGGCGGGGGGCCATCCTCAAGGCCGATACCGAAGTGTGCTTCCGGGTGCTGGACCCGTACAAGCGCCCGGTCAGCGCCACCGCCGACTCGCACGAGGTGCGCGACGTGGTGGAGGTGACCATCCGCGAGTGCTCCGACCGCACCGTGACCCTGCTGTTCGACCCCGAGCACAACCTCGAGGAGCGGATCCTCAGCGAGCAGTTCGTGGCCTGAGCCCGGCGGGGGCGGGTGGTCGCAACCCGTGCGACGGGGAGCGGCGATAATGCCCGCATGACCGATGCGCCGACCCCCGTCCTGACCGTCGCCATCTCCTCCCGGGCGCTGTTCGACCTGGAGGACAGCCACGCCCTGTTCGAGCGCGAGGGGATCGAGGCCTACGCCGAATACCAGCGGCAGCACGAGGACGTGGTGCTCGAGCCCGGCATCGCCTTCCCGCTGGTGCGCAAGCTGCTGGCGCTCAACGGGAATGCGCCGCCCGAGGCGCCCCGGGTCGAGGTGATCCTGCTGTCGCGCAACTCCGCCGACACCGGCCTGCGGATCTTCAACTCGATCCAGCACTATGGACTCGGCATCAGCCGTGCCGTGTTCACCTCCGGCGAGCCGACCTGGCCGTACATCCGGCCGTTCGGCGCGCACCTGTTCCTGTCCGCCAACCCGGAGTCCGTGCGGCGCGCGCTCGAGAACGGCGTGGCCGCGGCGACGATCCTCCCGGACCGCGCCCCGCCGGGCGGCAAGTCCAGCGACCAGATCCGGATCGCCTTTGACGGTGACGCGGTGATCTTCGACGACGAGGGCGAGCGGGTCTCGCGCGAAGGCGGTATCGAGGCTTTCCACCGGCACGAGCTCGAACGCGCCCGGCAGCCACTGTCCGGCGGTCCGTTCCGCGGCTTCCTCAAGGCCCTGCACGACCTGCAGGCTGCCTACCCGGCAGGGGAGACATCGCCGATCCGCACCGCGCTGGTGACAGCACGCTCGGCGCCGGCGCACGAGCGGGTGATCCGCACCCTGCGCGAGTGGGACGTGCGCCTGGACGAGGCCCTGTTCCTGGGCGGTCGCCCCAAGGGCCCGTTCCTGGAGGCATTCGGCGCCGACATCTTCTTCGACGACTCCCTGCACAACATCGACAGCGCCCGCCAGCACGTGCTCGCCGGGCACGTGCCGCACGGGGTGTCCAACAGCTGAGCGGCCCTGCCGGCCACGCCCGTGGGCGCGAAGGCCCGATGGGCACGGCGGCCGCCGCGTCGCGCCGCGCGGCGAAGCGGGGCGCGCGGGGCGCGCGGGGCTGCACCCTGGCCTGTGGGCGGCGCCGGAAACGCAACGAACCGTTGCGCCGGTCCGGGCGCCGGTTAACGCCCGTCGACGCCGTGCTGGCGCATGCTGGGCGGCAGTCCAGACAGGAGCTCGACGATGAAGATCCAGGCTGCCGTGACCCGCGCCCAGGGCGCGCCCTTCTCGATCGAGGAGGTCCGGCTGTCCGGGCCCGGTCCGGGCGAGGTGCTGGTCAGGGTGGTGGCGACCGGGGTCTGCCATACCGATGCGGTCGGCCGCGACCTGGCGGTGTCGCCGTACCCGATCGTGCTCGGGCACGAAGGATCGGGGATCGTCGAGCGGGTCGGCGAGGGCGTCGACGACCTGGCGCCCGGCGACCACGTGGTGATGTCGTTCGCCCACTGCGGGCGCTGCGGCAATTGCCTGACCGGACATCCGACGGTGTGCGAGGCCTTCAACGAACTCAACTTCGGGGGGCGGATGGAGGACGGTGGCGCGCGCCTGCACCACGACGACGGCGACCTGTCCACCTTCTTCGGACAGTCCTCGTTCGGCACCTTCGCGGTCGCCCAGGCGCGCAACGTGGTCAAGGTGGACCCGGAGGTGGACATCGCCCTGCTCGGACCGCTGGGCTGCGGCATCCAGACCGGTGCGGGGACCGTGCTCAACCGGCTGAAGCCGGGGTTCGGCAGCTCCATCGCGGTGTTCGGCTGCGGCGCGGTGGGCCTGAGCGCGGTGATGGCGGCCCGGATCGCCGGCTGCCCGCGGATCTTCGCGATCGACGTCCACGACAGCCGGCTGGAGCTGGCGCTCGAGCTCGGCGCCACCCACGCCTTCAACGGCGGCAAGGTGGACGTGGTAGCGGAGATCAAGGCCGCCTCGGAAGGCGGCGTCCATTACGCGGTGGAAACGACGGGCGTCCCGCCGGTGGTGCGCCAGTCGCTCAACGCGCTGCGCCCGCTGGGCACCGCGGCGATCGTGGGCGTGACCCCGAAGATGGAGATCGACGTCCACAACGACCTGATGGCCGAGGGCAAGACCATGGTCGGCGTGATCGAGGGCGACTCGGTGCCGCGTGTGTTCATCCCGCAGCTGGTGGAGTTCCACAAGGTCGGCAGGTTCCCGTTCGACCGCCTGGTGCGCTATTACGAGTTCGACCAGATCGAGCAGGCGTTCGAGGATTCGGCCAGCGGCCGTACGGTCAAGCCGGTGCTGCGGATGCCGGTCGCGGCGGGCTGAGCCCGGCGCGGTCGTTGCCCGCGCTGCCGGCATCCGCGGACGGAGGTGGCAGCCGGATGTCCGAGAGCTTCCAGCGCAGGCCGGTGCGGCTGAGCACGAACACGACCGGTGCGCCACCCTCCATGGGCACGGCAATGGTGAAGCGCGACGGCGACTCGTAGCGTCGCCGTGCGCCGTGCCAGGGGTCGGGGCGCACGGCCGCCCCGGCCTCGGTGCGCGGCGGCGGCAGGCCGCGGGCGCGGTTCCAGACCTTGCGCCCTTCCATGAGCGCGCCCAGGCCCTGGGGGGTCACCATCAGGTCCACCGCGCCGCCCGCCAGTCCGTTGGCGACCGTGGCGCCGAGGCTGCCGAGCAGGCCGGCCTGGCGGTCGATGCCGGCGCTGCGCACGAGGCGCTCGCCGAGCTGCGCCTTGAGGCTGGCGCGCAGCGGCGGGAAGTCGATGTGCCGCGAGAGCGCGGCATGGTCCTCGGCGCGGACCGCGTTGCCGATCGCGCGCATCGTCATCCACGGCCCCGCGGCGACCCAGGTCAGCAGGGCGGCCAGGACCAGCGCGACGACGGCGGCCAGGCGGCGCATCAGAACTCCAGGTCCAGGGCGGCGCATAGGTAGTCCATGAACGGCGCCAGCGCGCGCAGGTCCTTCTCGACCGTCTGGCGCAGGCGCGGCCCGGTCATGGTCGCGTCCTCCAGCGGTCGCCACAGCACCCAGTTGCGGTACTTGAGGTCGTCGATGAACTCGAAGTCCGCGGGGAAACCGCGAGGGGGCCTGGTGAGCTTCCCGCTGTCGTCCATGTCGAAGCGCCGGCGCAGCGCCGGATCGTGCGCCGCAGCCTTCCAGCTGCCCGGATTGTCGAGGATGAACTGGCGCACCCTGCGCTGCGTGCCGGGTTCCGGGTGCCACAACCCGGCGGCGACGAAGCTCCCGCCAGGTTCGAGGTGCAGGTAGAACGACGGGGCGTGCACCTCGCGGCGGCGCTCGTGGAACAGCCTCGCGCCCTGCCAGGTCTTGTATGGCGTCTTGTCGCCGGAGAAGCGGGTGTCGCGGTGGATGCGGAACAGCGAGCCGCCGGACTTCGCCGGGTCCGCGCGGAAATGCGGACTGATCTCCGCGAGCGCGGGCTGCAGGTCCACCAGCAGGCGCTGGAAGGGCTCGCGCACGTGCACCTCGTAGTCGGCGCGGTGTGCATCGAACCAGGCCTTTTCGTTGTGGCGGGCCAGCCCGCGCAGGAATTTCAGGCCCGCTTCGCTGAAATACCGGCTCATTCGAGTTCTTCCTGCAGGGATCGTCCCCAGGCATCGAGCGCGTCGAACAGTTCCGCGCGGCCGGGATGCGCAGCCCGCAACCGTTCGATCTCGGCGAAGTATGCCGTCAGGGACAGCTCGGAGAGCCCGCTGTCGTCGGCCAGCCGCCGCCGGCGGTAGTCGTCCCAGCGCGCGCGTTCCTCCGCGTCCAGGGTTTCCGGCCAGTTGCGGGCGCGGTAACGGAACAGCAGTTCGGGCATGCGCGGGTCGGTGAAGCCGAATTCGCGTCCGCGCAGCATCCCGGGCGGGGTGGCGCGGACCACGGCGAACAGGCGCCGGTCCGCGTCGGGGATGAACCCGTCGTAGAGCGCCAGGTCGGGATCGGCGGCGGTGTGCTCGCGCCCGGCGGCGGCGTACACGCGCCGGATCTTCTCGGCCAGCGCGGGACCGGCCGCGCGCAGGCGCGCGGCGCGCTGCTCGACCAGCGCAGGCTCGATGCCCAGCCGCGCGAAGTCGGGCCCGCGCAGGTAGTGCCACGGCACCAGCGCGGGCGAACGGTTGAGGTGGACTTCCTTGAGCGCGATCCGCGACTCGCCCTCGGCCAGGTCGGCGCTGCGCACGTACAGGCGCGCGGCGATGGCCTCGGCGTCCATGTCGAGCAGGGCATCCGGCTCGGTGCCCAGGTCGAACACCACAACCCGACCGTCGTAGCGGGGGTGGCGCGCCAGCGGCAGCACCGGCGCCGCGCACAGGCGCGAGGCGGGATAGCGTTGCGAGATATGGAGCACCGGCGTCAGAGCGACGGTGTCCAGCAGCGTCGCCACGAAGCGCTTGTCGCGCAGCTGCATCGCGTAGTCCCACAGTTTCGGCTGGGCGGCACGCAGCAGCCGCGCCATCCCCACCAGCGCGCGCACGTCGGACAGGGCCTCGTGCGCCTCGCCGGTGCGCACGCCGTTGGCGGCGGCCAGGTGCTCGAGGCGGAACGAGGTGCCGTTGCCGTCCTCGCGCTGCGGCCAGACGATCCCGTCCGGGCGCAGGGCGTGCGCCAACCGCATCACGTCGAGCAGGTCCCAGCGCGAGTTGCCGTTGCGCCACTCGCGCTCGTACGGGTCGTAGAAGTTGCGGTACAGGCCGTGGCGGATGAACTCGTCGTCGAAGCGGATCGAGTTGTAGCCGAGGGTGCAGGTCCGCGGCTGCGACATCTCCTCGTGGATCCGCGCGAACGCCTCTGCCTCGTTGATGCCCTCTGCCAGGGCGCGCTGCGGGGTGAGCCCGGTCACCAGCGCGGCGGCGGGCGAGGGCAGCAGGTCGTTGGCCGGCCTGACCAGGAACGAGACCGGCTCGCCGGTCTCGTTCAGCTCGGCATCCGTGCGGATCGCAGCGAACTGGGCGATCCGCGAGCGGCCATGGTCGGCGCCCCAGGTCTCGAGGTCGTAGAACAGGAAGCTGTCGGTCATTCGTGTCCGTCCCGGGGCGTCAGCGGGGGTGGCCGGCGGGCATGGCAGCGATGCCGCTCACGGCGATTCCACGGGCAGGGGTTCGAGCAGCGACAGCACCTCGGCATCCATCGCATTCCAGTCCACCTGTTCCAGCGTGGAGATGCCGGAGGTCGCCCGCCCGAGGATGCCGCGCTGGATCTCCGAGCGTTCCAGCGCCGTGGCATACGGGATGCGCATGAACGTGACCATGCTGTAGTGCGGGATGAACCGCCCGGGGTGACGCTCCTGCAACGCCAGCTCGAGGGCACGCTGCAGGCGGTAGTCGGCGTCGTCCACCCGGTCGCGCATCTCGATGTAGTTGTCCAGTGCCATCTTCTGGATCGCCAGCGCGTTTGGCCTGCGCCCGGCTTCGAACGCGGCGAACGCGGCCTCGAGGCCGTCGCCGGACTCGAGGTGCTCCATCAGCGCCACGCAGTCCTCGAATGCGCAGTTCATGCCCTGGCCGTGGAACGGCACCATCGCGTGCGCGGCATCGCCGATGAGCACCGCGCGGCCGCCGAGGTGCCAGCGGTCCAGGTACAGCGTGCCGAGGTTGCCGACGGGGTTGCGGTCGTAGTCCTCCTCCAGCATCGGGATCAGGGGCAGCGCGTCCGGGAACGTGGAAGCGAAGAACGCGCTGGCGGCCTCGCCGTCGGGAATCGTCTCGAAGCTCGGGTATGGCCCCCTGTGGGGCAGGAACAGGGTGACGGTGAAGGTGCGTTCGTCGTTGGGCAGGGCGATGCACATGTACTGGTCCCGCGGCCAGATGTGCAGGGCGTTTGGTTCGATCCGGAAACTGCCGCCGGGCCCGGGCGGGATCTCCAGCTCCTTGTAGCCGTGGTCGAGCCAGTCCGTGCGCTCGCCGAGGCTGATGCGCAGGGCCATCTGCTCGCGCAGGGTGGACCCGGCGCCGTCGGCGCCGACCAGCGCGGTGAACGGGTGCCGTTCCTCGTGCCCGTCGCCCCTGACCGTGATCGTCCCCGCGTCGAAGTCCACCTCGTGCAGGGCGCGGTCGAAGTGCAATCGCGCGCCCGCGGCCTCTGCGGCCTCGATCAGTGTGATGTTCAGTTCACCGCGGCTGACCGACCAGATCACCTCGCTGTCGTCCCGGCCGTAGCGCTGCAGCTCGGGCTCGCCGCCGAGCGGGTGGACCATGCGGCCGCGCATCATCACCGCCTGCCGCATCACCGCGTCCTCGCAGCCCGCCAGGCGCAACCCGTGCCGGCCACGCTCGGCCAGCGCCAGGTTGATCGAGCGGCCGCCGGCATAGCCGTGGACGCGCGGGTCGCCGCGGCGCTCGAACACCTCCACGCGCCACCCGCGCTGCGCCAGCAGCGTGGCCAGCAGCGCCCCGGCCAGGCCGGCGCCGATGATGGTGATCCGCTTTCCTTCGCTCATGCCTTGCCGTTCCTCCAGTCCTCGACCGCCCGCGCGAAGCGCAGGACGTCGGAAAAGGTGTTGTACAGGGGGACCGGCGAGATCCGGATCACGTCCGGCTCGCGCCAGTCGCCGACGATGCCGCGCCCGGCCAGGTATTCGAACAGCGCCCGGCCACGCCCGCGTCCGCCGCGCACGCGGATGGACAGCTGGCAGCCGCGCTGTGCCGGGTCGCGCGGGGTGACGACCTGCAGCACGTCGCCAAGCCGCGCGTCGATCAGCGCCTCGAGGTAGCCGGTCAGCCGTTCCGACTTGGCGCGCAGGGCCGGCATGCCTGCCTGCGCGAACAGTTCCAGCGAGGCGCGCAGCGGCGCCAGCCCGAGGATCGGCGGGTTGCTCAGCTGCCAGCCGTCGGCGCCTGGCGTGGGCACGAAGTCCGGTCCCATGCGGAAACGGGAGGCCGGGTCGTGCCCCCACCAGCCGGCCAGGCGCGGGCGGCCGGTGCGGGCGTGGCGCTCGTGCACGAAGCATCCCGCCACCGCGCCGGGCCCGGCGTTCATGTACTTGTAATGGCACCACACGGCGAAGTCCGCGCCGCTGTCGTGCAGCCGCAGCGGCAGGTTGCCGACGGCATGGGCGAGGTCGAAGCCCGCGATGGCCCCGGCGGCATGCGCCAGGCGGGTGATTTCCTCCAGGTCGAACGCCTGCCCGGTGCGGTACTGCACCCCGGGCCACAGCACCAGCGCAAGGCGTTCGCGGTTTTCCCCGATCGCGCGCTCGATCGCTTCCATCGAGACCGTGCCGTCGTCACGGTCAGGCTGCACCTCGACGAGGCAATCGCCCGGATCAAGGCCGTGGAAGCGGATCTGCGACACCACGGCGTAGCGGTCGGACGGGAAACTGCCGGCCTCGACCAGGATCGCGTTGCGGGTGCCGTCCGGCCGGTAGAAGCTGGCCATCATCAGGTGCAGGTTGACGGTCAGCGAGTTCATTGCGACCACTTCCACCGGCTCCGCGCCGACCACGCCGGCGAGCCCGTCGCGCACCAGCTCGTGGTAGGGCATCCACGCGCCCGGCGGGGTGAAATGCGCCTCCACGGCCTCCCGCGCCCATTTTTCCAGCACCTCCCCGACGCAGGCGCGTGCGGACTTCGGCTGCAGCCCCAGCGAATTGCCGCAGAAATAGGCCTGTTCGCCGTCGCCATGGGGCGGTACCAGGAACTGCCCGCGGAAGCCGCGCAGCGGGTCGGCCTCGTCCAGCCGGCGGGCGTGGGCTTCGGAATACAGCTCGCTCATGTCGTCTCGGGTCGTGGTCGCGGGCGGGTCAGGATGGAGGGGGCGCGAAGCGCGTGAGCGGAAGGCCCAGCCATTCCAGTGCGGTGCCGTGGAACAGGCGGGCGCGGGCCGCTTCGCCCAGGCCGAGCCGCTCGATGCCTTCGCCAGGCGACTGCTCGCCCAGCGGGAACGGGTAGTCGGTACCGAGCATCACCCGGTCCACGCCGCAGGTGTCGAGCAGGTAGCGCAGCGCGGCGGTGTCGGCCACCCACGAATCGAAGTACAGCCGCTTCAGGTACAGCCTGGGGTTGTGCGGGTTGTCGGTGGCCACCAGGTCCGGGCGCATGTTGAAGCCGTGCTCGATGCGGCCGATGGTCCAGGGGAAGCTGCCGCCGCCGTGGGCGAGGCAGACCTTCAGCTTCGGCAGCCGTTCCAGCACGCCGCCGAAGATCAGGCAGCACGCCGCGCGCGACTGCTCGGCGGGCATGCCCACCAGCCACGGCAGCCAGTACTTGGGCATGGTGTCGCTGCCCATCATGTCCCACGGGTGGACCAGGATCGCCGCGCCAAGGTCGGCCGCCGCCTCGAAGAACGGGAACAGCTCGGGCGCGTCGAGGTTCCAGTGGCCGCCGTCCGGCAGGTGCACGTGCGAGCCGATCTGCACGCCCTGCAGGCCGAGCTGGTCCATGCAGCGCTCCAGTTCCTGGATCGCCAGCCGCGGCGATTGCAGCGGCACGGTGCCGAGCCCGGCGTAATGGCGCGGGAAATCGTGGCAGGTCCGCGCGACGTGGTCGTTCAGTGCCTGGTGCAGCTCCAGCGCGTGCGCGGGCTTCGCCCAGTAGCTGAACATCACGGGCACGGTGCTGATCACCTGCACCTGCACGCCGAAGCGCGCGTAGTCGTCGATGCGCTCCTGCGGGTCCCAGGTCCGCGACCAGATCTCGCGGAAGAACTTGCCGTCGCGGTAGATGCGGTGGCGGCCGTCGGCGGTGTGGTGGATCACCGGGAAGCGCGGGTCACCGTACTTCTCCGCCAGGTTCGGCCAGTCGCGCGGCAGGTAATGGGCGTGGACGTCGATCTTGAGCATGTCCGTGCGGATTCAGGCGGCGTCCGTCGTCTCGTAGCGGGCCGGCCTCGGGTTGAGGTGGCCGCAGGCCTTGCAGGTGCGCAGGTCGTCGCTGCGGTAGAAGGTCTCGAATACCCGGAAGAAATCCCTCTCGATGTCGTTGAGGTGGAAGTACTCCTCGTAGAGCTTGTGGTTGCACTTCTCGCAGAACCACATCAGCCCGTCGTCCTCGTGGGGCAGGCGGCGGCGCTCGATCACCAGTCCGATGGAGTCTGGCATGCGCTGCGGCGAGTGCGGCACCCGCGGCGGCAGCAGGAAGATCTCGCCGGCGCGGATCGGGATGTCGCGCGGGCGGCCGTCCTCCTGTATCCGCAGCACCATCTCGCCCTCGATCTGGTAGAACCACTCGGGGCCTTCCTCCCAGTGGTAGTCGGTGCGGGCGTTGGGGCCGCCGACCACCATCACGATGAAGTCGCCGTCGTAGATGCACTTGTTGCCGACCGGCGGCTTGAGCAGGTGGCGGTGTTCGTCGATCCAGCGCTTGAAGTCGATCGGTGCCGGCAGCATGGCGGTTCCTCCTCAGTTGCCGCCGGGGGACACGCCGGGCGAAGGCGCGCGGATGGCGGCGATGCACTTCAGTTCGATGGCGATCGGGGTGGGCAGGGCGGTGATGCCCACGGTGGTCCTGCATGGCGCGGTGGCGGGGTCCGGGAAATATTCGGCCCAGACCGCGTTGTAGGCCTCGAAGTCGCGTGCCATGTCGGTGAGGAACACGGTCACGTCCACCAGGTCCTCCCAGCGCGCGCCGCTGGCCTCGAGCACCGCGCGCACGTTGGCGAGCACGGCACGGGTCTGCGCCACGATGTCGTAGCCGACGAGGCGGCCGGCGTCGTCGTAGGTGTTGCCGGGGACGGCGTTGCTGGACGGGTCGCGCGGGCCGATGCCCGACAGGAACAGCAGGTCGCCGACGCGGCGCGCGTGCGGGTAGCGGCCGACCGCCTTCGGCGCGCCCGGGGCGTGGATGGCGGAACCCCCCATCAGCGGTCCTCCCGGTCGTCGCGGATGCGCGCCAGCGCCGGGCCGTACTGCACGGCGAGCGCGCGCTCGCTGTCGATGTCGAGGCCGAGGTCGTGCACCCGGCCGTCGCGCAGGCTGTACACCCAGCCGTACACGTGCACCTCCTGGCCGCGCGCCCAGGCGTCGCGGATGATGGTGGTCTGGCAGACGTTGGTCACCTGCTCGAGCACGTTGAGCTCGCACAGGCGGTCGTGGCGCAGCTCCTCGCCGGCGATGGCCGCCAGCAGGCCGGCGTGCTTCGCCGCCACGTCCTTGACGTGGCGGATCCAGTTGTCCGACAGCCCGATCCGCATGTCCTTCAGCGCCGCCAGCACGCCGCCGCAGCCGTAGTGGCCGACGACGAGGATGTGCCCGACCTTCAGCACGTCCACAGCGAACTGGATGACCGACAGGCAGTTGAGGTCGGTGTGCACGACCACGTTGGCGATGTTGCGGTGGACGAACACCTCGCCAGGCGCCATGTCGATGATCTGGTTGGCCGGCACGCGCGAGTCCGAGCAGCCGATCCACAGGTATTTCGGGCGCTGGATCTCCGACAGCCGGCGGAAGAACGTCGGGTCCTCGGCCTCGATCCGCGAGGCCCAGGCCTCGTTGTTGCGCAGCAGCTCGTCGAGTCGGCTCATGTGCGGTCCGGTCGGGCGTCCCTGGCCATTATCGCAGCGCAATGCAGACGTTCCGCGGCTCGGTGAAGAAGCGCATCGCCTCCAGCCCGCCTTCCCGGCCGAGCCCGGACTGGCCCATGCCGCCGAACGGCGTGCGCAGGTCGCGCAGCAGCCAGGCGTTGATCCAGACGATGCCGGCGCGCAGGCGCGAGGCGAGCCGGTGCGCGCGGTCCAGGTCACGGGTCCAGACCGAGGCCGACAGCCCGTAGTCCACCGCGTTGGCCAGGCACAGGGCCTCATCCTCGCCGTCGAAGGGCTGCAGGGTGACCACCGGCCCGAAGATCTCCTCGCGGTTGGTGGCACAGTCCGGACCAAGCCCCTCGATCACCGTGGGCGCCACGAACCAGCCCGGGCGATCCAGCGCGAAGCCGCCGCACAGCACCCGGCCGCCCTCGTCGCGTGCGCGCCGCAGCGCCGCCGTCACCCGGTCGAAGTGCGCCTGTGAGGCCAGCGGGCCCATTTCCGTGTCCGGGTCCGCGGGATCGCCCAGGCGCAGCGCCTGGGTGCGTTCCACGAAGGCGTCGCGGAAGCGCTGGTAGATGCCGCGCTCGACCAGCAGGCGCGAGCCGCACAGGCAGATCTGCCCGCTGTTCTGGAATGCAGAGCGCAGCAGGGTGTCGAGGTGGTCCTGCCAGTCGCTGTCGGCGAACACGAGGGTGGCGTTCTTGCCGCCCAGCTCCAGCGAGACCTTCTTGAGCATCGGCCCTGCGATGCCGGCGATCCGCCGCCCGACCGCGGTGCTGCCGGTGAACGAGATCGCGCGGATGTGCGGGTGCGCGACCAGGGCCTCGCCGGCGTCCGGCCCGGTGCCGTGGACGAGGTTGAACGCGCCGCGCGGGAAGCCGATCTCCGCGGCCAGTTCCGCGAGCATGGCCGCGGTCAGCGGCGTGATCTCGGACGGCTTGGCCACCACCGTGTTGCCCGCGGCAAGCGCCGGGGCGATCTTCCAGGTGAACAGGTACAGCGGCAGGTTCCAAGGCGAGATCGTGCCGACCACGCCGAGCGGCTGGCGCAGGGTGTAGTTCAGCCCGGCCTGGCCGTGGTGCGACTCGCTGGCGAACTGGGTGGCCGCGTGCGCGAAGAAGCGCAGGTTGGCGACCGCGCGCGGGATCTCGACCTCGCGCGCCAGCCGGACCGGTTTGCCGGCGTCGCGCGACTCGGCCTGGGCGAAGGCGTCGAGCCGGGCTTCCAGTGCGTCGGCCAGGCGTTCAAGCCAACGCGCGCGCGCGTCGTTGGGCAGGCTGGACCAGTGCGGGAACGCGGCATCGGCAGCGGCCACCGCGGCATCCACGTCGGCCGCCGTGCCCGCGGCCACCTGCGCGTGCACCCGGCCGCTGGCCGGATCGTGCACGTCGAGCCATCTACCGCCCGCGGGTGGCACGGGCCTGCCGTCGATCCAGTGTTCGAGACGCCGCATGCGGCAAGCTTACCGGAGGCGGTCTGCTGCGCTGCGGAAAAACGCGGGGTCAGATCGACTGCATCCGGCCGCCGTCCACGGCCAGGCTGACGCCCGTGATGTAGGCGGCCGCGGGCGAGCAGAGGAAGGCGATCGCCGCCGCGGTCTCCTCCGGGCGTGCGAAGCGCCCCATCGGCACGGCCGCGCACATCGCGGCGCGGACTTCGGCCTCACTCTTTCCGGTGGCGGCCATGCGCTCGCGCACCAGCTGCGCGATGCGCGAGGTCTCGGTGAACCCGGGCAGCACGTTGTTCACGGTGATGCCGTCAGGCGCCAGCTCGCGCGAGAGCGTCTTGGCCCAGCCCGCGACCGCGCCACGGGTGGTGTTGGAGACGCCAAGGCCCGGGATCGGCTCGTACACCGAGGTCGAGACCACGTTGACGATCCGTCCCCAGCGCGCCGCCCGCATGCCCGGCACCACCGCCTGCACCAGGGTCTGGTTGGCGAGCACGTGCTTGCCGAAGGCGTCGAGGAAGGCCTCGGCCCCGGCCTCGAACAGGGGGCCGGCGGGCGGGCCGCCGGTGTTGTTCACCAGGATGTGGAACGGGGACTCAGTGGCCAGCGCCTCGACCGAGGCGCGCAGCCCGTCGCGGCGCGAGACGTCGGCGACCAGCAGGCCGTGCCGCTGGCCCCGGTCGCGGGGCAGGGCCGCGACCACGGCTTCCAGCGCCTCCCGGCGCCGTGCCAGCACGGTGACGCTGGCGCCGAGCAGGGCGAGTTCGTGCGCCGCGGCGCGGCCGATGCCCTCGGATGCGCCGCAGACCAGTGCGTGGCGTCCGGCAAGATTCAGGTCCATGGTCGGCTCCGCCTCGTGATCCGGGGGGGGGTCAGGCCTTTGCGCCCAGCGACTGCACCATGCGTTTCCTGAGCGTGTCCTCGTCCTCCGCGTCCGGGGGCGAGATCTCGGCGAGCGAGAAACCGCGGGCGAGGGCGTCGTCCTCGTCCATGCCGTCCAGCGCGACGAAGTCGGCGTCGAGCAGCACCGCACGGGCGGTGTCCTCGCTGTCGAAGACCTGGGTGTTGCCGTCGTAGCCGAGGATCTCGGCGGTGCCGGCCTCGCGCACGCGCAGCCTGGCCCAGTACAGGGTGCGACCGAGCGTGGCCAGCCACCACTGCTCGCTGACATGGGGGACAGGGTTCATTGCAGCACCTCCGAACAGAGCCAGAGCAGGGCGGACAGCGCCAGCGAGCAGAGCACCACCAGCGCGGCGACCCGGGCCGGGGTGGCCAGTCCGGTGAACTGCGCGTCGCGCACCTGGCGGTAGCGGCCGGCGACCAGCCAGGCCAGCGCCTTCGGCGCGAGGAATGCCGCATCGCCCAGTCCGGCGCGGACCTCCGGGTGGCGGTCGCGCAGGTGCACGAGCGCCAGCGGCCAGAAGATCACGAAGGCGGTGAGGCCGCCGACCGCGACGCCAACCAGGCACAGGGCGAGGAACAGGAGCATCGGGTCCTCAGAACTCGGCGCTGCCAGGCGCGCGCGGGTAGGGGATCGCGTCGCGGATGTTGGACAGGCCGCAGACGTACACGATCAACCGCTCGAAGCCGAGGCCGAAGCCGGCGTGCGGGACGGTGCCGTAGCGGCGCAGGTCGCGGTACCAGCCGTACTGCTCCGCGTCCAGGCCGAACTGGGCCATGCGCGCGTCGAGCACGTCCAGGCGCTCCTCGCGCTGGCTGCCGCCGATGATCTCGCCGATGCCCGGGGCCAGCACGTCCATCGCCGCGACGGTCTTCCCGTCGTCGTTCAGGCGCATGTAGAAGGCCTTGATGTGCTCGGGGTAGTTGGTCACCACCACGGGGCGGCCGACGTGCTGCTCGGTCAGCCAGCGCTCGTGCTCGGTCTGCAGGTCCAGGCCCCATTCGACCGGGAAGTCGAACTTCTGGCCGGAGTTCCGCAGCAGCTTCACCGCCTCGGTGTACTCGATCCGCTCGAACGGGGAGTTGATGAAGGCCTCCAGCCGGGTGATCGCGTCCTTCTGCACGCGCTCGGCGATGAAGGCCATGTCGTCGGCGCGTTCCTCGAGCACCGCGCGGAACATGTACTTCAGGAATTCCTCGGCCACGCGCGCGTCCTCGTCGAGGTCGGCGAAGGCCATCTCCGGCTCGATCATCCAGAACTCGGCCAGGTGGCGCGTGGTGTGGCTGTTCTCGGCGCGGAAGGTCGGGCCGAAGGTGTAGACCTTGCCCATGGACAGCGCGAACGCCTCGACGTTGAGCTGGCCCGAAACCGTCAGGAAGGTCTCCTTGCCGAAGAAGTCGCGCGAGAAGTCCACCCGGCCGTCCCTGTCGCGGGGCAGGTTGGCCAGGTCCAGGGTCGAGACCCGGAACATCTGGCCGGCGCCCTCGGCGTCGGAGGTGGTGATGATCGGGGTGTTGATCCAGTAGAAGCCGTTCCCGTGGAAGTAGCGGTGGGCGGCCTGCGCCAGGCAGTGGCGGATCCGGGTGATCGCGCCGAACAGGTTGGTGCGCGGGCGCAGGTGCGCCACCTCGCGCAGGAACTCCAGCGAGTGCGGCTTGGGCTGGATCGGGTAGGTCTCGGGGTCGTCCACCCAGCCCACGACCTCGACCGACCTGGCCTGGACCTCGTATTTCTGGCCCTGGCCCCGGGACTCCACCAGGGTGCCGTGGACGATGACCGAGCAGCCGCTGGTCAGCCGCTTCACCTCGGATTCGTAGTTGGGCAGGGTGTCGGGCGCCACGACCTGGATCGGGGCGAAGCAGGAGCCGTCGCTGAGGTTGATGAAACTCACCCCGGCCTTGGAGTCGCGGCGGGTGCGGACCCATCCACGGACCGTGACTTCTCCGCCCACGGGGATCCGGCCCGCGAGCGCATGTTCGACGCTGGTAACGGTCATGCCTGCTTGAATCCTGGGGAAGGGACCCGATATGGGAACGCACAGTTTATCGTGAGGTCCGGTTTCCCGGGCCCCCCGGCGCTAGAATCCCGCACATGGCCGTATTCCTGACTCCCGCCGCACACGAGCGCGTCCGCCGGTTCCTCGACGGGAACCCCGGCGTGCTGGGCCTGCGCTTCGGCGTCAGGCGCACCGGCTGTTCGGGCTGGGGCTACGAGGTGGACCTGGCCCGGGAGGCGAGGGAGGGCGACGCCGTCTTCGAGCAGGACGGGGTCCGCATCTACGTGGACGCGGAGAGCCTGCCGCTGGTGGACGGCACCACCATCGACTACGTGCGCAGGGGGCTGAACCACGAGTTCGCCTTCGCCAACCCCAACGCGGTCGCCGAGTGCGGCTGCGGGGAGAGCTTCACCACCGACGCCGGCCGCGCAGCCTGAGCAGGCGGTGCCGCAAGCCCTGCCGACGCACCTGGCCTGCTTGCCCGCAAGTCATTGATCCTGCATAATGGATGGCTCCCTACGGCCCTGCCGTCGGGGAGAGTCCTTGCTCCACCGGACCCGTCCCGGGTTGCGGGGAGCTGTCCGGTCCGCCTTGCGCGGCCGATAGCCGAAAGGAACCACAATCGATGATGCGTCATTACGAAGTCGTGTTCCTGGTCCATCCGGACCAGAGCGAGCAGGTGCCCGCGATGATCGATCGCTACCGCGCGATGATCGAGGGTGCCCAGGGCAGGATCCATCGCCTCGAGGACTGGGGCCGCCGCCAGCTGGCCTACCCGATCAACAACCTGGTCAAGGCCCATTACGTGCTGCTCAACATCGAGGTCACCAAGGAGACGCTCGACGAGCTGGTCGACGCCTTCCGCTTCAACGACGCGGTCCTGCGCCACCTCGTGATCCGCCGCAAGGGTCCCGAGACCGAGCCCTCTCCGATCATGAAGAACAAGGACGAGAAGGGCGAGAAGCCCGCCGGCGAGCGTCGCCGCCGCGATGACGAGGAGGCTTCCGCGTCCGGCGAAAGCGAGGGCGTGGAAGGCGAGAACGCCGCAGCCGCCGAAGCCACCGCAGCCGCCTGAGGAGCCCGCACATGTCCAAGTTCTTCCGTCGCCGCAAGTTCTGCAAGTTCACGGCCGAGGGCGTCAAGGAGATCGACTACAAGGATCTCAACACGCTCCGCCAGAACCTCACCGAGACCGGCAAGATCGTGCCGAGCCGCATCACCGGCACCAAGTCCCGCTACCAGCGGCAGCTGGCGCTGGCCGTCAAGCGCGCCCGCTATCTGGCACTGATCCCTTACACCGACAACCACAACATCTGATCGGAATGACGGCCGGCCCGCCGGTGCGCGCCGCGCGGGCCAGGTCCTTCCATCCGGTTCGGACAGCAACCGTTGCGGCGCCGCGCGCCGCTAACGAATACGGAGATTTCCCATGGAACTGATCCTGCTGCAGCGCGTCACCAACCTCGGCAACCTCGGTGACCGGGTCACCGTGAAGCCGGGCTACGGCCGCAACTACCTCGTCCCGCAGGGCAAGGCGGTCCCGGCCACCCCCGAGAACATCGCCGCGTTCGAGGCGCGCCGCGCCGAGTACGAGGCCAAGGCCAGGGCCCTCCTCGAGGAGGCGCAGGCCCGCCTGGCCAAGCTGGAGGGCGCGAGCGTGACCGTCTACGCCAACGCCTCGACCGAGGGCAAGCTGTACGGCTCGGTCGGCCCGCGCGACATCGCCGATGCCCTGACCAGGCAGTACGTCAAGGTCGAGAAGTCCGAGGTCGTGATGGGCGAAGGCCCGATCCGCGCCGTTGGCGAATACGAGGTGACGGTGCACCTGCACGCCGACGTCGAGACCACGGTCAAGGTGGTGGTCCAGCCTGAGGCCAACAACGGCTGAGCGGCCGGAGCCACGGCCTGGTTCGCGGACGGGCGCCTTCGGGCGCCCGTTCCGTTTCCGGGACCGGCCGGCGCGTCGCAACCCGTGAGACGGCAGGGGGGAATAAGGGCGGCAGCCGGTTATCCACAGCTTGTTCCGTCGCAAGCCCACAGGACATGCCGCTACGATGCCGGTGCCATCCACGACATCCCGCGACCACGGCCTGCACAGGGGAGAAACCGAAACGATGTCCGCGCGCCCGGAGTTCCGTTCCGACAACCGCATCGAACAGCTCCGCGTGCCGCCACAGTCGATCGAGGCAGAGCAGGCGGTGCTGGGCGGCCTGATGCTGGCACCGGACGCATACGACCGCGTGTCCGACCTCCTGGTCAAGGAGGATTTCTACCGCCGCGACCACCAGATGATCTGGCAGGCCATCTCCGAGCTGGCGGAGAAGAGCCGCCCGTTCGACGCGGTGACCCTCGGCGAATGGTTCGAATCCAAGGGGCTGTCGGACATGGTGGCCGGAGGCGCCTACCTGGTCGAGCTGGCCAGCACCACGCCGTCGGCCGCCAACATCCGCGCCTACGCCGAGATCGTCCGCGACAAGTCCATCCTCCGGAAGCTGATCGAGGTCGGCACCGGCATCGTCAACGACGCCTTCCAGCCCAACGGCCGCGACAGCGGCGAGATCCTGGCCAAGGCCGAGCAGGAAGTGTTCCGGATCGCCCAGGCCGGCGCGCAGGGCAAGCAGGACTTCATGCCGATCACCCGGGCGATGGCCGAGGCCTTCGACGTGCTGCAGAAGCGGTACGAGAGTGGCGGCGGCATCACCGGCCTGCCGACCGGGTACATCGAGTTCGACGAGATGACCGCGGGCCTGCAGCCGACGGACCTGGTGATCCTGGCCGCGCGCCCCTCGATGGGCAAGACCACTTTCGCGCTCAACATCGCCGAATACGCGGCGCTGAAGACGAAGAAGGCGGTGGCCGTGTTCTCGATGGAAATGTCGGCCAGCCAGCTGGCGCTGCGCCTGATCTCCTCGGTGGGGCGGGTGAACGCCACGCGGCTGCGGACCGGCCAGCTCGAGGACGAGGACTGGAGCCGGGTCAGCAGCGCGATCGCGCTGATCAAGAACGCCAGGATCTTCATCGACGACACCCCGGCGCTGTCGCCGGAGGTGCTGCGGTCCAAGGCGCGCCGGCTCAAGCGCGAGCACGACCTGGGCCTGATCGTCATCGACTACCTGCAGCTGATGCAGGTGCCCGGCAACAACGAGAACCGCGCCACCGAGATCTCCGAGATCAGCCGTTCGCTCAAGGCGCTGGCCAAGGAACTGAACGTGCCGGTGATCGCGCTCTCGCAGCTCAACCGCTCGCTGGAGACACGCACCGACAAGCGCCCGGTGATGGCGGACCTGCGCGAGTCCGGAGCCATCGAGCAGGACGCGGACGTGATCGTCTTCATCTACCGCGACGAGTACTACAACAAGGAAAATTCCCAGGAGAAGGGCCTGGCCGAGATCATCATCGGCAAGCAGCGAAACGGCCCGACCGGCTCTGTGAAGCTGAAGTTCTTCGGCGAATACAACCGTTTCGACAACCTCGCGTACGACTCGGTCGGCAGCTTCGAATGACGCGGGGGGGCCGCCTGGCGCATGCCGGTGGGCGGCTTGCGCGAGGCATGGGCCTGCAGCCCCGGGCGGCAGGGCGGATTCCGTCGCATGCCAGTGGCCCCCTGCCGCGGTCGCGGGGGCAGGGACGGCACAGAGCGCGTGCGGCATCGAGGACGGATGAGGAATGTTCCCCATCCCTTTGAAAGCATGGGGTTCGTTGCGCCATGGCCACGCTGTCGCCGGCTGCCCGGTGGCCGCCCGGCGTGCGCCACCTTGATGGCGGGTGAAGGCCATTGGCGCGACCGTCATGCCGGCTTGACCGGGCAAGGGTAATGATTAGCCTTGACCCGTCGGCCGGGCGCGCCGGCCGCAACTCAAGGAGAGAACGCCATGCGCAAGATTCTCGTCGGCACCACGACCACCGTCCTCATCGGCACCCTGCTGCTGGGCGGTTGTGCGACGTACACGGGACAGACCAGTGACCCGGATGATCCCAACCGCACCAGGACCGGTGCGTTGATCGGTGCCGGGATCGGTGCCGTCGCGGGCCTGCTGAGCGGTTCCGATGCGCACGAGCGCCGCAAGCGCGCCCTGATCGGTGCGGGCGTTGGCGCCCTGGCCGGAACCGCGGTCGGCGCCTACCAGGACCGCCAGGAAGCGGAGCTGCGCCGGCAGACCCAGGGCACCGGCATCGAAGTGAACCGCGAGGGCGACGTCATCAAGCTCAACCTGCCCGACGGCGTGACCTTCGACTTCGGCAAGGCCGACCTCAAGCCGCAGTTCTACCCGGCACTGAACAACATCGCCGCCACCCTGCGCGAGTACAACCAGACCATCGTCGAGGTCAGCGGCCACACCGACAGCATCGGATCGGACGCCGTCAACCAGCGCCTGTCCGAGCAGCGCGCGCAGGCCGTGGGCAACTACCTGGTCGGGCAGGGCGTGCAGCGCGAGCGTCTGGAGATCGTCGGCTTCGGCAAGCGTTACCCGGTCGCCGACAACAGCACGGAGGAAGGGCGCGCGAAGAACCGCCGCGTCGAGATCCGGATCGTGCCGCTCAGTTCCTGACGTCCCCTCTCCATGCCCGGGGAAACCCGCTCTGCCGGTTTCCACCGGGCCGTGCCAATGACCTGCCCCCAGTAGCCGTACCTGAACCGCCCCGGGATACCTGGAGGCTCCAACTCTTGAGAGGATGGAGTCATGAGCAAGCCAGTGAAGTATTCCCCGGAAGTGCGGGAGCGGGCGGTGCGGATGGTGCTGGAGCACCAGGACACGCACGGTTCGCAGTGGGCGGCGATCGAGTCGATTGCCGGGAAGATCGGCTGCACGGCTGAGACGTTGCGCCCAGGCCTGACGACGGACGAGCGGGCGCGGATGAAGGCGCTGGAGCGGGAGAACCGGGAGCTGCGGCAGGCCAACGGGATCCTGCGCAAGGCGTCGGCGTATTTCGCCCAGGCGGAGCTCGACCGCCGCTTCAAGCCATGACGGGGTTTGTCGCCGAACACCGTCACGCCTACGGAGTCGTAGCCGATCCGCCGGGTGCTTCAGATCGCCCCGTCGACCTGCTACAGCCATATGGCCCGGGAGGCTGATCTGGAGGCACGTCCGGACCGGTGGTGGCGGGACCGGGCGCTGGAGGTGGAGGTCCACCGGGTCTGGGGCGAGAACAAGCAGGCGTACGGCGCCAGGAAGGTCTGGAGGCAGTTGCTGCGGGAAGGCTGGGAGGTGGCGCGGTGCACGGTGGAACGGCTGATGCGCCGGTTGGGGCTGCGCGGCGTTGACCTGCCCCCAGTAGCCGTACCGCAGCCGCACGCGATGTCGCGGGATGCATGCGGGCCGGTCCCCTGCAGGCAAGGGGAAGGATGATGGACCAAAAAAGAAACCCGACCCTGGAGGGTCGGGTTTCACTGCAACTGGTGGTGGGGCGGCAGCCTGCGCCAAACCTATATAACTCAGCGCCTTAGAACCGCCGCAAACTCCTGCGGAAAGGTGCGGAATCCAGCCCCTACTGCGAGCAATTCAAACAGCTTCCGCCAGCGTCGGCATCCGCCAAGTGACCTCAAATCGGCTACCAGTTCGATTCCCGAATCAGGAATTGAACCGGCGTCCCTGGCTATTGCCTGGTCGCCCAAACGTCGTACTCGACCATCGGCTTGGACTTGGTGCGCAGGAAGGCATCCGCCTGGCGCTTGCCTTCTGTGGCAGTCCCAGCCTCCCTGATGGTGGTGATGCGCCAGCCGCTGTCACTGAGAGAGCTCTTGATGAGGTCCAGCGGGTCGGCGCGCCTGTCCGTGATGCCGCCGAACCGGATGACCATCTTGGCATCTTCAGCACACACGCTTTCCGCGTTGCGCCACACCTGACGCAGATCGGCCGCGAAGTCCTCAGGGCTTGAATGAACGATCTGGGCGCGATTGGTGTATTCGACAGCGTCGGGGCCACCCACGAACCAGTTGCGGAGCCACTGATCGGGGATGTAGGTCCGCATGCCGTAGTACGGGGGTGAGGTGATCACCCAGTCGAAGCGGGTTTCCGGTGTCTCTGGCTGGAGCGCCTCAGCCTCCCGGCTGTCCGCCAATCGCACGACTCCCGTGATGTCGGAAGACGTTCCGTAGTAGCGTTTCGCACGCCGTTCAATCACGGCCAAGACATCGATAGGCTCAGGCACAAGCCCTCGTCTCTGCCAGAAGCGTGTCGCATAGGCAGGCTTGGGGGCGTAGGTGCGGGGGCATTGGTTGGAGAAGTAGCTCGGGAAGGTCTTCTGCTTTGGGCCATGCAGGGCACCCAGGACAATGCCACGGAGTGCGATGCGGGCGTCCGTGGTGCAGTCCTCCAGAAATGCCTCCCGGAATCGACACAGCGCGTCCAGCACGGTCGGATGAAACGCCCATTGCCAAAACTCGCTGGTCGGGATGTGGCGCGCCTCACGCTCGGTCAGAATCGTGCGTGCCTCGGCAAGGATGTCATCAACGGTGGTCGTCGCCAGCTTGGAGGCCGTGACGGCTGCAGCAACCGGACTGGAGTCCACCCCAAGGGAACGGAGGCCGACAAGTCGTGCAGCGAAATTGGTGGTGCCCCGGCCGCAGAAGGGATCAAGCACGACATCACCTGCCTGTGCTCGCCGCTTCAGGATGTTGAGCGGAAAATCGAGCGGGAACATCGTGAAGTAGGGGCAAATTCCGTTCAGGGCCGTTTGTGCGGTGGACACTGCCTAACTCCTCTTCCTGACGTAGGCAGTGTTGCGGGTCGGATGGCGGTATTGCTCCCACCCCTGATCTTGTGGGCCATAGAGATGGTCAAGCGCCTTCTTCACAAGCCGGTAGGCCAGGGTATCCCTGTCATCCAGATGCTCCGGCAGTTGATCGAGGAAGAACGCCTTGATCGAGCCCCATGCGGCTCCATCGGTGGATTCGATCTTTGCCATCAGCTTGGCATCGGCCCGCAGGGCGTCGATAGCCCGCTGCTCGATGTTTGCCATGACGTCTACCGGCTCGGCGTCTTCGACTTCGGCCTCTGCAGGAAACAGAGCGCCTGCGCCCTCGGCTTCGGGAACGCGGACCGTCGTTGCGATCTGCCTCATCCCGGAGAAGGTGCTACGCAGCGTTTGTGCGTAGGTATGGCCGGCGGGTTGGTTGTAGTCATGGTCCCGCATCGAGAACATCTTCTCGAACGAGAGGGCGCGGAGGCTGACTGGATAAGGCTTGCCTCCCACTGAGCTCCAAAACACACCCTGGCCCGGGATGGGCTCGTTGAGAAGCGAGCTCAACAAGTCATCACTGAAATGGGCGTTGGCTCGTTTCAGGGACGTGAGATCCGCCGCCGACAACAGGTGGAAGATGAACCAGTTGTCACCCTGGCTGAGGATCTCGACTGGAATGCTGCCCGGCTGCTGAGTGATCAGCAGCGCGCCCAGATCGTACTTACGCCCTTCCTTCACCCAGGCGATGTAGGGCTCTGCAGCCGGTGCGTTTTCGTTCAGCACCGATTGGGCTTCTTCGACGACTGCGATGGTCGGGATGGTCTTTGGGTCGGCCGCAGTGAATTCCTGTTGGTTCCGGTCGAAGATCCGGCGCAAGATCAGGCCCGAGAGAACGAGCGATTGGCCGCCGCGCATCTGCGAGACGTCAATGACGCACAGCTTCCCCTCGGAGAGCGCGTGAACCAGCATGTCCATAAGCTGGCTGCTCTTGTCATGCAGCATCTTCACGATCGCTGTCATGTTGCCTCTGGCGGCCAGAGCCTCGGCCTCCTGCCGCTGAGGATCAAGGTCGAGCAGTCGGCAGATATCGTCAAGCGGCGTGGTGTTGCCGTTGGTGTCGATCAGGTTGACCAACGACTCCCACCGGTCTTGCGGAAGCCCGCGCAGCTTCCGAACGTTCTGCTGCTCCTGACGTTCCGGTCCGAGTGCGATTGAAATCACGTCTCCTGGGCGTAGGCGGCGAATATCCAGCTTGATGCCGCCAGCCACGAACGACTGGTAGAAAGGACTCGGATTTTTCCTGTCGGTGAAGACGACGACCTTGTCCTCCAGAGCGGGGACGTCGCACAGCCCTGGACGGCCCTTGTCATCGGGCCAGAAATATTCGCCATCTGGGTCGAAAATCACCGTGCCCACAGGGACCTGCTTGCCGGCACGCTTGGTGACAAAGGGCGTCGTCTCGTAGAGCTTCGAGAAGAGCAGCTTGTTGAGATTGGATTTGCCGAAGCCCGCTCTGGCAAAGATGAAGCTGCGGCGAGATACCAATGACTCAATCGGGAAGCGGACCAACACCTCCGGATTGACCACCTGCATCCAATCTTCTGCCTCGAATGACTTGCTGCCCGCGGCGTAGATGTATTCTCCGAAGGCCAGATGGCCGATGGGAGCGCCATCAATGTTGTGACCGGCGATCTCGCGCAGCACCTCATCGTTTGGAAAGGCCACCTTGCTACCGACATGGGGGAGTCGGCGATGCGAGGGGACGAAGGTCAGCCCCTTGCCATTCTTGCGCAGCACGCCCAACACGCGGATGTTGACCCGGTACTTGAGGTACTGCTCGCGCAGGTCTTCGGGGATCGGCCGGTCCTCGCGGACTGCACGGATATTGAACTCCTCGCCGGAGCCGAACGACAGCTTGCCCTCTGAGGAGAAGGAGGCGATGCGGCCTAGCACGGCTTCGTCAGGCGTCTCCAATTGCACGAGGAGGAACTGCCCGTGCATCGGGATGTTCTGGAACTCATTCCGGTACGGCAGCACCAGGTCGGCGTGGAACTCCATGCCTCCTTGCTGGAAGCCCCGGAAGATGCCGACGACCTGTTCCCTGGGAAAGAGTTGGATGTCTGCCATGTTGTGCTCCCCTCATCCGTACCGGCGTTGCGCCGGGTCTGCATCCTGTAGCTGAAACGCATCCAGAGTGGCGGCATCGACACCGAGACTGGACCGCACACCTTCGTAGATGAAGTCCTGCAGAATGTCGAAGTCGAAATCGACCAGGGCCGCGTTTTCATGCGCCTTTTGCAGGCAACGGGGGTAGTGCGGCACAGGGAAGCCGTTGATCGCGTCGGCGAGCATTGAACCCAGAATGGTCTGAGCCTCCCCAACCTGCGGCACAAAGATGTCCACCGGCCACACCGGATCACGACGGTGGGAGCCGAACTTCACCAGGAACATCTTGCCGCCGACGAATTCGCCTTCTGCGAATTCCGACCAGACATACGAGTGCCGCTCTATCTCCCGAGGCACTTCCACGTAGGCCGGATAATCGGTCTGAAGGACGCCTTCCAGCGCCATTGCCAGGCGATATCGTGAAAGCACTTGGCTGTGCTTGGCGACACCAGCCAGGTACACCCGACGACGGCTCTTGCTCCACTGCGTCTCAATGCGGTCCTTCATGCCCTGGAGCAGTTTTGGAAACAGGTCCTTCGCGAATGCCTTGCTGCGCAACAGACCGTCGCAGACGATCAAGGTGTCGGTGCCAAAGTCCTTCTTCAGGATGGCGAACAAGATCGCCCACTCGACCAGTTCCCTGTAGACCTGCACCCAGCTCGGCGAAACCGGCTTCCCCTTATCGGTTGGCCGAATCATGTGGGAGAGCGCCGGCAGGCTGTCCACACCCAAAAAGGCCATCATCTCGCCCAGCGCCGTGCGAGGTGTTCCATCAGGTTCGAATTGGCGCTTGTCGAGCTTGCCGATGGGTGTCGTCGGCGAGACCGCCTCCAGGCAGTACTCGTTGTTGCTGCTGTCCACCACCCGGACCAGCTGGATGAGGAAGGGGTCGAACTGGAGCTGGTTGTTGCCGCCATCGGTGCCGACCAGCGAGATCGACGTCGTGGCACGTGGTTGGATGCGGCGTGTGGCGCTCTTCAGAGGGCGAATCTCTTCGCGCAGTGCATCCAGCACCCCTTGATCGGTGCCGATGCAGTCCGCGATGGCCTCCTTTAGTTGGGCCTGGCTTGCCGGGTCGATCATCCCCCTCCTGCCATCTAGCTGTTCAACCATGTCCAATTCTGCCGTATCCTAGCCAAGATTACCATCATCACCGGCCCCTGCCTGGTACCGGGTGAGGAAGCGATGAAAGACGACACTGGAGAGATATTCACGCTCGACGAAGTAGCTGCCTACCTCAAGGTGGGCAAGCGCACGGTCTATCGCTTGGCGGCGGCTAAGAAGATCCCCGCATTCAAAGTTGGTGGCACCTGGCGATTCCGGCGCCAGGAAATCGACCAGTGGATCAAGAGCCAGACGGCAGAACCGCGGGGCGGAAGCGTTTTTCGCAAAAGTGATGGCGAGCATCAGTGATACCCGGGGGTGTGTCGGGGAGAGAGGTTAATCGGACTTGATGTTGGGGCCGGCTTGAGTCTTGACAAGACGATGCGATATTGCAAATATCGCAAACATGACAAAACAAGCCCAAGCTCTACCCGCCACGCTTCGCGCCATCCGCGCCAAGCTCGATCTCACCCAGGAGCAGCTCGCCGAGCGGCTCGGGGTCTCGTTCGCCACGGTCAACCGCTGGGAAGGTGGTGACACCAAACCCCAACGCGCGGCACAGGAGGCCATCATGGCACTCGCCCGCGAGGCCGGGGTCGAAGAAGCCGCCGAGGATGCCCCGGAAGCAGCCGTCCAAGTCTCCCGCCGTCGCGGCCGGCGCGCAACAGCCGCGACGCCCACCACCAAGCCCATGGAGCAGATGCTGTGGGACGCGGCCTGCTCCATCCGCGGCGAGAAGGACGCAGCCAAGTTCAAGGACTACCTGCTGCCGCTGCTCTTCCTCAAGCGCCTGTCCGACGTGTTCGACGACGAGATCGAGCGGCTGGCCGAGGAGTACGGCGATCGCGCCACCGCCCTGGAGATCGCCGAGTCGGACCACTCGCTGCTGCGCTTCTACCTGCCGCCAGAGGCCCGCTGGGCGGTGATCAGCGGCCGCGAGCAGTACGACTGGCCGCTGGATGAGCGCGGCCGCCCGACCGCGCCGCGGGACATCGGCGAGCACCTGACCCGCGCCGTGCGCGCCGTGGTCAAACAAAACCCCTCCCTCTCTGGCGTGATCGACGTGGTGGATTTCGCCGCCGAGCGTAACGGCGAGCGCGACATCAACCCGGCCAAGCTGCGCGGCGTGGTGGAGACCTTCTCCGATCCGCGCTACCGCCTGGGGCTAGCCGACGTGCAGCCGGACTTCCTCGGCCGTGCCTACGAATACCTGCTGCGCAAGTTTGCCGAGGGTTCTGGCCAAAGCGCCGGCGAGTTCTTCACGCCGACCGAGGTCGGCTTTCTGATGGCCCACATCCTGCGGCCCAAGCCCGGCGAGACCTGCCACGACTACGCCTGCGGCTCGGCGGGGCTGCTGATCAAGCTCCAGCTGGTCGCGCGGGAGCTGGACCCGACGAGCCGCGTGCCGCTCAAGCTCTCCGGCCAGGAGCTGCAGGCCGAAAGCTACGCCGTGGCGCAGATGAACGCCATCATCCACGACATGGAGGTGGAGCTGGCCCGCGGCGACACCATGATCAACCCCAAGTTCCGCAACGCGGACGGCTCCATCAGGCAGCACGACATCGTCGTCGCCAACCCGATGTGGAACCAGCCCTTTGCGCCGGACATCTTCGCCAACGACCCCTTCGACCGCTTCCGCACCGCCGGCGGCATCACCAGCGGCAAAGGGGACTGGGCCTGGCTGCAGCACACGCTGGCCTGCATGAACGACCACGGCCGCGCCGCAGTGGTGCTGGACACCGGCGCCGTCACGCGCGGCTCCGGCTCCAAGAACGAGGACAAGGAACGCAGCGTCCGCAAATGGTTCGTCGAGCAGGACCTCATCGACGGCGTGATCCTGCTGCCGGAGAACCTCTTCTACAACACCACCGCCGCCGGCGTGATCGTGGTGCTCTCCAAGCGCAAGAGCGCCGCGCGCAAGGGCCGGATCGTGCTCCTCAACGCCAGCCGCCGCTTCAAGAAGGGCCGGCCCAAGAACTACCTGCCCGAGGAGGACATCCGGCCGCTGGCGGCGATGTATCTCAAGGGCGAGCCGGTGGAGGGGGAGCTGGCGGTCATCACCACCGAGCAGGCGCGGGAGGCGGATTACAACCTGAGTCCGAGTCGGTGGGTAAACGGCTCCTCTGGTGCTGAATCGACGGACCTCGGCGCGCTACTACGCCGATTCGAGGCTTTACTGGATGCCGAGAAAAAACTCGAGGGCGATCTGGCTGGTGCTCTTGCACAACTGGGTAAGCTGGCATGAACGGCACGGAAACTGGAAGCGCAACTCTAGCCGAGCTATGCGACCTGATATCTGAGCAGGTCCATCCGGTAGACGTGCCTGAGGCACTTTACGTCGGTCTGGAACATGTCATTCCCGGACGGCTACGACGCTCGGGAGGCGGTATCGCGAGAGATGTGCAGAGCCACAAGTACGCGTTTCGCCGGAACGACATCCTTTACGGAAAGCTGCGACCGTATCTCGACAAGGCCATCTTGGCGGATACGGATGGGGTCTGCACGACTGAGCTGCTGGTCCTGCGAGCCAAGCCCGGCGTCGATCCCAGATTCCTCGCGTGCCTCGTGCATGATCCCGACTTTGTCGAGCATGCACTTACGGGGGTCACTGGGGCCCACCATCCACGCACGTCTTGGGCTCACGTTGCTCAGTTTGAATGTCCACGGTTTTCATACGAAGAACAGCAAGCCATTGCTGCGTTGCTGTGGCGCGTTCAAGACCTTCTTAAGGTCTGCGAAGACGCGCTTGAAGTGGCTCAAGACCTCAAACGCGCCGCCATGCGCGAGCTGTTCACGCGCGGCCTGCGCGGCGAGCCGCAGAAGGAGACCGAGGTCGGGCCGGTGCCGGAGAGTTGGAGTGTTGAGACTCTTTCGTCTTCGGTGCAACGTCCTGACTATGGCTTCACAGCAAGCGCAATCAACGAACCTGTCGGCCCTAAATTCCTGCGAATTACGGACATTCAGGATGGTGCAGTGGATTGGAGTTCGGTCCCGTACTGCGCAATTGATAACTCGGCGCTTGAACAGAAGCGCCTCGCAGACGGCGATATCGTCATTGCTCGGATTGGAGCTACTACAGGGAAGGCTTTCATCATTGAAGATGCGCCAGAGGCAGTGTTTGCGTCATACATGATTCGGGTTCGTACTTTGCCGCAAATATTGCTCGCAAAGTTCCTTTACTACTTCATGCAAAGTGATGCCTACTGGCGGTACATCGACCAGAACAAGGGGGGGCGACTCAAGGGTGGCGTCAACATACCTGCGTTACTGGCTATGCCGATTATTTGCCCGACGCTCGACGAACAACGCGACATCGTCGCCATCCTCGACGCCATCGACCGCAAGATCGAGCTGCACCGCAAGAAACGAGCGGTGCTGGAAGAACTGTTCAAGGCCCTGCTGCACAAGCTCATGACCGGCGAGATCCGCGTCGATGCGCTGGACCTCTCGGCGCTGCAAGTCCACGCGGAGCCGCTTTCCCCTTCAGCGGAGCCGGCGGTATGATGTGCCGCTCATCCGCCCCTGGCAGTAAGCCTTCCCACCCTCATCCGGGAAGCGCCGAACCCCGGGGCTTTTCATTTGGGCGCCGCGGAGACCACGCATGAACCGCTGCGCCTATCTTTTCCTCGACGAGGCTGGGAACTTCGACTTCAGCCCGAAGGGTACGCGGTACTTCGTCCTCACCAGCGTGAGCACGCGGCGGCCCTTCGCCGCTCATGGTCCGCTGGACGACTACAAGCACGATTGCCTGGAGTTCGGGCTGGATACCGAGTATTTCCACTGCGCCGATGACAACCCACGGGTGCGCGGCCGCGTGTTCGAGTTGATCGCTGGGCATTTGGACGGCCTGCGCATCGACAGTCTCATCGTAGAGAAACCGAAGACCGGTCCGGCATTGCGCGACGACAAACGCTTTTACCCTGAGATGTTGGGCTATCTGCTCAAATTCGTCGTGCCCAAGGAGATCGAGTCAGGTGCGGAAGAGGTAATCGTCATCACCGACAGCATTCCAGTGCAAAAGAAGCGGCGAGCCATCGAAAAAGCCATCCAGCTGTCCTTGGCAAAGATGCTGCCAGCTGGGATGAAATACCGGATCCTGCACCACGCTTCGCGCTCCCACTATGGGCTGCAGGTGGCCGATTACTGCTGCTGGGCAGTGTTCAGAAAGTGGCAGCGGGGAGAGACGGAGCACTACGACCGAATCAAGCCGGCCATCCGGAGCGAGTTCGACATTTTTCGTACCGGGACGAGGTACTACTACTGATGCCGCGCCTGAAGCCCAAAAAAATGACCCCCCCGACTACTCCGTTGCCGGAGAGAGCCCCTTGGGCTCTTGTCATCGGGGGGGGACCTTTGGTGCGAAGTCTAGCAGCTTCGCCTCTGAAGGGGAAGCCGAGCTTCCTCGGGCATGCGGCCCGGTTCAAGCCTGTTCACGCCCGGCTTGCTGAAGCCAGACGAATGAAAACGGCCGCCCCCGGTTTCACCAGGCGACGACCGCCGAACGGGCATTCCCGTTCCCGGTGGGAATGTAGCCCAACCCGTCCCCGTGCGGAAGCTTCCCGGAAGGGGGACCCCACATGAACACCCTCAAGATCAGCGAGGCCGGCAGCGTTCAGTTCCCGATGGTCGAGCACGCCGCCGAGATCGGCTGGGTGCCGCTCAGCCCCGTCGAGGCGCTGTTCAGGCGCGGGGACGAGTCCGCGAGCCTGTTCCGGGGCCTGCTGGAGCAGAAGCTTCTTGCCTTCAATCCGTGGCTCAAGTCCGAGCAGGCGCGCTCCATTGTCGAGACCTTCGACGCGCTGCCCGCCAGCATCGAGGGCAACCGCGAGCGGCTGGCCTGGCTGCGCGGCGAGCGCTCCTGGTTCGACGAGCAGGAAAAGCGCCATCGCCGCGTCCAACTCATCGACTTCGAGCATGTCGAGGCGAACGCCTTTCATGTCACCTGGGAGTGGAAGATCAAGCCCCCGGCACGCAAGGGCAACCGCGCGGACGTGATGTTCGTCGTCAACGGCGTGCCGGTGGTGATCGTCGAGCACAAGAACCCGAAGGACGGCGACGCCATCGAGCGCGCCATCAAGCAGCTGCGCCGCTACGAACTGGAAACGCCGGAGCTCTTGGCCAGCCCGCAGCTCTTCAACGTCACCCACCTGCTCGACTACTGGTACGGCGTGACCTGGAATGTGAACCGGCGCGACATGGCACGCTGGAAGCAGGCGCCGGAGGAGACCTATCGCTTCGCGGTGCAGGCGTTTTTCGAGCCGACAGACTTCCTGCGCACCCTGCGGCACTGGATCTTGTTCTACGTGCAGGACGGCGAGACGCGCAAGTCGGTGCTGCGCCAGCACCAGCGGCGCGCCATCGACGCCATTCTGAACCGCTGCGCCGACCCGATGAAGACACGTGGCCTGGTCTGGCACACCCAGGGCTCGGGCAAGACCTTCACCCTGCTGACCGCCGCCCGTCTGATCCTGGAAGACAAGACGCGCTTCGCCAACGCGACGGTGATTCTGGTGGTGGACCGCACCGAGCTGGAAGGCCAGCTCAAGGGCTGGGTCGAGCGCCTGCTCGGCGAAATGCAGAGCCAAGACATCGCCGTTCGGCGAGCCAACAACAAGGCCGAACTCCAGGCGCTGCTGGATGCCGACTTCCGCGGCCTGGTCATCTCGATGATCCACAAGTTCGAGGCCATCCGCAAAGACAGCGTTCTTCGCGACAACGTCTACGTGTTCATCGACGAAGCGCACCGGTCGGTCGCCAAGGATCTCGGCACCTATCTGATGGCGGCCGTGCCGAAGGCCACGATCATCGGTTTCACCGGCACGCCGATTGCGCGCACGTCGCAAGGCGAAGGTACGTTCAAGATCTTCGGCCGGGAGGACGAACAGGGCTACCTGGACAAGTACTCGATCAAGGAGTCCATCGAGGACGAGACGACCCTGCCGATCAAACACGTGATGGCGCCGAGCGAAATGACGGTGCCTGCGGATCGCCTGGACAAGGAGTTTTTCGCCTTGGCCGAGAGCGAAGGCGTCACCGATGTCGAGGAACTGAACAAGGTGCTCGACCGCGCCGTGGGGCTGCGTACCTTCCTGACGGCGGACGACCGCATCGAGAAGGTGTCCGCCTTCATCGCCGAGCACTTCAAGGAGAAGGTGCTGCCCCTGGGCTACAAGGCCTTCGTGGTGGCGGTGAACCGCGAGGCCTGCGCCAAGTACAAGAAGGCGCTGGACAAGCTGCTGCCGCCCGAGTGGACGGCGCCGGTCTATACCCAGAATGCGGCAGACGCCATCGATCGGCCGCTGGTGGCCGAGCTGCAGCCGTCGGACGAGCAGGAAGAACAAGTCCGCCTGCTGTTCAAGAAGCCCGCGGAAAACCCGAAGATCCTGATCGTTACCGACAAGCTGCTCACCGGCTACGACGCACCGCCGCTGTACTGCCTGTACCTCGACAAGCCGATGCGCGACCACGTGCTGCTGCAGTCGATTGCGCGCGTGAACCGGCCTTATGTAGACGCGAACGGCGTGCAGAAGCGCGTCGGCCTGGTGGTGGACTTCGTCGGCGTACTGCGCGAACTGAAGAAAGCGCTGCAGTTCGACTCCAGCGACGTCAGCGGCGTGATCGAGGACCTCGACGTGTTGCTGCAGGACTTTCTGCAACGCATCGAGCAGGCCAAGAAGGACTACCTGGAGTCAGATGCAGGCGGTACGCCCGATGAACGGCTCGAACGCCTGGTGTTCGGGAGGTTCCTTTCGCCCGAGGCGCGCAAGGCCTTCTTCGAGCACTACAAGGACATCGAGGCGTTGTGGGAAATCCTCTCTCCCGACCCGCGGCTCCGCGACCACATCGCCACCTACAAGCAGCTTTCCCAGCTCTACGCGGCCGTGCGCAACGCCTATGCCGAGAAGGTCGGTTTCGTGGCCGATCTTGCCTACAAGACGCGCCGGCTCATCGAGGGGAATGCCGAGCAGCACGGCCTGGGTCGGCTCACCAAGAACGTGACCTTCGATGTGGCCACGCTCAACGCGCTGCGCAGCGAAAAGGGCTCCGATGAAGGCAAGGTGTTCAACCTCGTGCGCGGCTTGCAGCACGAGATCGACGAAGACCCCGCCGCGGCCCCGGTGCTGCAACCACTGAAAGACCGCGCCGAGCGCATCCTCAAAGACCTCGAAGACCGCAAGACGACCGGTCTTGCCGCGATGGACCAACTCGCAGCGCTGGCGGCCGAGAAGGAAGCGGCGATGAAGGCGGCGCGCGACAGCGGACTTTCCCCGCGCGCTTTCGCTGTCTACTGGGTCTTGCGCGACGACCCCGCCGTCAAGGCGGCATCGGTCGACACCATGGCGCTCGCAAAGGATGCCGAAGCGCTCCTGGCGCGCTTCCCGAATGCATCGGTGAACCCCGACGAGCAACGCCGCCTGCGCGCCGCCATGTACAAACCCGTGTTGGCGCTCGGACAGGACGAGCGCGCCCGCGTGGTCGACCTGATCATCCGACTGCTGCTCGCGGAGGGCGAGGCGTGAAGGCGTCCCTCTACCCTGCGCAAGAACTGCGACGACGGGCACTGACCTGGGCGGTGAAGCTGCGTGTCAACCCGCGCGTCATTCGGGTCCAAGAGATGCGCAGGAAGTGGGGCTCCTGCTCGTCCGCGGGGACGGTCACCCTGGCCGCCGATCTGGTCGCGCAAGATGAGCGCTTCCAGGACTACGTCATCGTCCACGAACTGCTGCACCTGCGCTACGCCAGCCACGGGCGCATGTTCAAGGCGCTGATGAGCGCGCATGTACCGGGGTGGCGTCGCTGGGAAGTGGCGCGACGTGGCAACACCGACTGAAGGGGGCCCCGCACGTGGATCCGAAACACCTCTTCGTGGATGAGCGCCTGAAAGGAAGCTGCGTCTACTGTGGTGGCCGACCCGATACCGTCGACCACGTGCCATCACGGGTCTTCCTCGACGATCCGCTTCCTGAGAACCTTCCAGTCGTCGAGGCCTGCCGGGAGTGCAACGGCGGCTTTTCGTTGGACGAGGAATATCTGGCGTGCCTGCTGGAGTGTGTCATGGCCGGCACGACCGAACCCGAAGGGCTTGTGAGGGAAAAGGTCAAACGAGCGCTATCCAGGAATCCGCGGCTCACCGCTCAATTGGTGGCGTGTCGCTCGGATGATCTCTTCGGCCGTCTTTGGTGGCAGCCCGATGAAGCGCGAGTACGCAACGTCGTCTTGAAATTGGCGAGAGGGCATGTCGCCTACGAATTGAGCGAATCCTGTCACGACGAGCCCGACGTCTTTTCGGTTCGCGCAATCCCTGCGATGTCGCAGGCAGAGAGGCAGGAGTTCGAAGGCGTAGGGGGAGAAGCCCAGTGCTTATGGCCTCCTGTCCTTCGCCCAGTTCGAGCGGGAGGTGACCGGCGAGCGTATTCGCGACAAGATCGCCGCCAGCAAGCGCAAGGGCATGTGGATGGGCGGCGTGCCGCCACTTGGCTACGACGTCGAGAACCGCCGGCTGGTCCCAAACGAAAGCGAGGCCAAGCTGGTCCGCCACATCTTCCGCCGTTTCGTCGAGCTCGGCTCCAGCACGATGCTGGTCAAGGAGTTGAGGCTGGACGGCGTGACGTCGAAATCCTGGACCACGCAGGACGGCAAGGTCAGGGAAGGCAAGCCGATCGACAAGAGCCCGGTGTACAAGCTGCTCAACAACCACACCTACCTCGGCGAACTGCGCCACAAGGAGCAGTGGTACCCGGCCGAGCATCCGCCGATCATCGACCGGGAGCTGTGGGATCAGGCTCACGCCATCCTGGCCACCAACGGCCGGGTCCGCGGCAATACCACGCGGGCGACCGTGCCCTATCTGCTCAAGGGCATCGTGTTCGGCAACGATGGTCGGGCGCTGTCGCCCTGGCACACCACGAAAAAGAACGGGCGTCGCTATCGCTATTACGTCCCGCAACGAGACTGCAAGGAATATGCGGGAGCGTCCGGGTTGCCGCGTCTGCCGGCTGCCGAACTGGAATCGGCGGTGCTCGACCAGTTGCGCGCGATCCTGCGCGCGCCTGATCTCCTGGGCGCGGTATTGCCGCAGGTGATCAAGCTCGACCCGACCTTGGATGAAGCACAGGTCACGGTGGCCATGACCCGGCTCGACGCGATCTGGGATCAGCTGTTCCCGGCCGAGCAGAGCCGGATCGTCCGGCTGCTGGTCGAGAAAGTGATCGTGTCGCCCAACGACCTCGAGGTGCGGTTGCGCGCCAACGGCATCGAGCGTCTGGTGCTGGAGCTGCGTCCCGAGCCCGCCGAGCAGACGGAGGAGGCGCTGGCATGAGTGACATCCGCATCCTGAAGACCGGCGAGCCGGACATCCTCCAGACGAGTGACGGCAGGTTGACCCTGTCCGTACCGATCCAGATCAAACGCCGCAGCGGGCGCAAGCTGGTCACGCTGCCGAGCGGCGAAACCGCTCCCGTGCGGCCGTGGGACGTAACCCCGACGCCGCTCCAGTTGGCGCTGGCGAGGGGGCATCGCTGGCTGGCCATGCTCGAGTCGGGGGAAGCGAAATCACTGAAGGAGATCGCCGCGCGGGAGGGGATCGACAACAGCTACGTGAGCCAGATGGTCAACCTGACCACGCTGGCGCCGGACATCGTGGCCGCCATCCTCGACGACGCGCTGCCGAACCACATCACTCTGTTCGATCTGGCGGTCGATCCACCAGCGCTGTGGGAGGAGCAGCGCACGCGGATTGGACTTTGAGACGATTCAACCCGCCACTGGCGACCACGGGCCGCCAGCCTGCCAGTGCTGCGGATGGTGGGTGTCGGCGTTCGCTGCCGTGATGACGGGAAGCAAAAAATCGCGAAGCGTCGCCACGACGTCCTCCAGGCTAAGCGCTTCAATCTTGTTCTTCCCCAGAAACGCCTGCCACTGTGTCTGCTTCTGCGCGTCCTGCACAAAACCATCACTCAGGCCGAAGGGGGCATCCGTGGGCAGTGCCGTCTTGCGGCGATCGAAGGTCGCACGGATGGCGCGGCGCAGGGTGTCGCCGTCGAAGTCGGTGTAACGCGACAAGATCCAGAGATCGAAGTAATCCTTCATGCGGCTGTTGGCGATGCCGAGCGAGGCCAACGCTTCCAGCTTTTCCGCCACCACGGTGTAGCGTGGATAGACGCGCAGCTTCGGCGCGTCGAATTCCGGTACATCACGGGGTACTGAACATCCTCGGGCCCAGGCGTGACGGCATCGCCGAAGCCGATGTCAACCTGGATTGGGCAGCGTGCCCCATCGATCAGTCCGAGCAAGGTGACGCGCACGCCGGCGTAGTTGGCCTCCTTGCGAATCTCGGCTGCCTGGACGGTGTCCGGCCGAAACATCACGCCGTCGCCGGTGTCGATGGCGCAGACTTCTTTGAAGACGCCTTCGAGGTGCGGCAGCTCGGCCGGGCCAAAGCCCAGGAAATCTGCGTCGCGCGTCGGGCGGTGCGGGATGTCGAACCACAAGTCGAACAGCAGCGCGCCTTTCAGCAGGAACTGGTCGGCGTGAGGCGAGATGCTGAGCCGGTACAGCAGACGCTCGAGCGCATAGCGGGTCAAGACCAGATTGAAGTCCTGCTGGGTGTCGCGTGCGCGATTGAGCAGTCGGGCGCGCACCGAGGCGGCTATGTTGCGTTGGTTCATGACAGGCTTTCCATGTAGGGGCGCATCACATTGGTCACTCGGCACAGCGCAGCAAAGCGCCACAGCTCATCCATGCTGACACGCTTGGCGCGCCAGGCTTCCTGCAGCGCCTCCAGCGCGACATCGAGGCCGATCTTGTTGCGGAATTTGAAGCAGTCGGCCACCGTCCGGGCGACGTTGGTCACGCGCACCGGCACACCATCGACGGAGTGTTCCTCGATCCCCTCCGTCAGCGCTGTGCCGGTGAAGCGCACGATGCGCAGCGGGGGATAATCCATCTTGGGCGCGCGGGCCTTGTTCGGGATCGCCAGCCAGACCTCGAATGGCGACTGTGTGGTGAGTTCGTGCACGCGCAGTGCCGACAGCAGGCAGACGATGGCCTGCGGGTGTTTGCGTGCCACTTCGGCCAGCGCGCCGTGCTCCGAGACGGGCCGGTCCGGAATCGCATACAGGCCCCGTCCCACGCGCTGGAGCAGCCCTTGCCGCACCAGCCGCGTGAGAGCGACAGTGGGTAGCCCGCGCTCATTGAGATCACGTGGGCGAATAAGGCCGCGCTGGGCGGCAAGTTCCAGAATGCTCTGGTGTGAACTGTCCATGCCGTCATAATGTTGCGGAACGTCGGTAATTGTCAATAATTACCGACAAAACACAACGATCATGGTTTCCTGTGCCTGCCGATGCTGCAATCAAACCGCTTGATTCGTCCGCGCGTAACCCATTGATCTGTATGGTGCCGCGTTGTGGCCTTTGCGGACTTCGTGCCAGTTTCAGGGAGCGAGGCCGGAGAGAAAAACGGCCGAGAGAGAGTGGAAGGTGGCCCCGGACGGTGCCATAGGCCGGATGCCGAAGTCCGCAGGCTTCCGCAGGAATCCCCGCGAACACGCGGGAGTCGGCGCGATCGGGCAAGAAAAAACCCCAACCGAGAACGGTTGGGGTTTCATTATTGGTGGAGGTGGCGGGAATTGAACCCGCGTCCGAAGGCACTCCATCCCCGGCACTACATGCTTAGCCCACCGTTGGATCTCGCCTGCCGACAGCACGGTGTGCGAAGCGCGTCGTCAGGCCAGCCTGCTTCATTGGAGCCGCGGTTGGCAGGCAGCCGCCGCGGCCGAACCCGTGATCATGACCCTACATCCGCGAGCACGGGCACAAGCGGGTTCGGGGCTAGGCCTTAAGCGGCCAGAGCGTAGTTGTCGTCGTTGGCAACTATTTTTTTGCCGCTGGATTAACGAGGAAAGCAGCCCCCTCGGCATGCGCCAGGCGATTTCGCAACCCCCGTCGAAGCCAGTGCACCCCCCGGGGGCGTCGAACGACGCCGGCAGGGGCAGTATAGGGGCGGCGCGCCGCGACACAAGGGATGGGCGCGCGAGCCATTCAGCAAGTCCGTCGCGGCCGTGGCCGGTATGCTGTGTCCATGGCTTCGGCATCCGCTCCCACACCCTCCCAGGACGGGTCCCTGCCAGGCTGGTCCCGGCGTCGCGGCTACCTGCTCGCGGTGCTGGTGCTGGTCGGCTCGCTCGTCCTGGTGCTGGCCTATGCCCGCGGCGCGCGCGAGCGCGAGGCCAGGATCGCGGACGCGCGCCACGTGGCGGCCGCCGAGCGGCTGGCGACGATGATCCAGGAGCGGCTGCTGCGCTACGAGCTGGCGCTGCGCGGCGGGGTCTCGCTGTTCTCCTCCGTGTCCCGGCCGACCGCGCGCCAGTGGGGGGGCTACGTGGACGGCCTGAACCTGCGGCGCCAGTTCCCCGGGTTGATGGGGCTGGGCTATGCGCCGTACCTGCGCGGCGACGAACTGGAACGGCTGCAGCTGGAAATCCGCGAGCAGGGCGGCGGTCTGTTCACCATCCGCCCGCCCGGCGTGCGCGAGGCGTATGGCCCGATCCTGTACCTGGAGCCCAAGACGCCCGGGAACATCGCCGCGATCGGCTACGACATGTTCTCCGAGCACGAGCGCCATGCGGCCATGGCCGCGGCGCGCGACAGCGGGCAGGTGAGGATGTCCGCGCCCGTCCGGCTGCTGCAGCAACCGGCGGAGTCGGAATCCACCGGATTGCTGATGTACGCGCCGGTGTATGCCGGTGGCCTGCAGCCGGAGACCCTGCAGGCCCGGCGGGTGGCGATGTCGGGCTGGGTCTACGCGCCGTTCTCGGTGGACGAATTCATCGCCGGCGTCATCGGCAATGCCGCCGATGCCTACGCGCTCAGGATCGTGGACGTCGGGGCGGGGGGCGCGGTCGTCCACCACGATCCCAGGTTCGAGGGCACTCCCGGGCGTACCTACGCGATCGACCGGGACGTCTATGGCAGGCGCTGGCGGATCGAATTCCAGGCGCTCGGCACGGACACGGACGACGAGCTGGAAACGGCACTGTTGGCCGGGATACTGGCGTCGCTGCTGCTGTTCGCGATGGTGCTGACCCTGGCGCACACCCAGACCCGGGCCGAGCGCATCGCCGCGCGCATGAGCGAGTCGTACCGTCGCAGCGAGCTGCGCTTCCGCAGCGCCATGCAGTATTCGGCGGCCGGCACGGCGCTGCTCGATGGCGAGGGCCGCATCGTCGAGGCCAATCCCGCCATCGGCGAGCTGTTCGACTGCCGCCCGGAGGAACTGGTCGGCCAACGACTGGAGTCGCGCCTCGCCGATGGCCACCAGACGCCGGACGGCGTGCCCGTCCCCCGGGAGGGGGACTCCGTGCTGCGCACGATGCGGCATCTGCTGCGCGAGGGCGGCGACAGGCGCCACCTGCACCTGGTCTGGTCTCGGGTGCCGGGCGAGATCGACAGCGACGTGGCCTGGCTGGTCCAGATCGAGGACGTGACCGACCGCCTGCGCGCCGAGGAACGGGTTCGGGCGATGAACCGCCTGCTCGAGGCGCGCGTCGAGCAGCGCACCCGCGAGCTCACCCGGGCCAACGCCGAGCTGGAGTCGTTCGCCTACACCGTGTCCCACGACCTGCGCGCGCCGCTGCGTTCGATCGAGGGGTTCTCCCGCGTCCTGGCCGACCGCTATTCCGCCCTCCTCGGCGAGGAGGGGAGCGGCTACCTGGCCCGCATCCGCAATGCCGCGCTGCGGATGGACGCGCTGATCGACGCCCTGCTCAAGCTTTCCCGGATCAGCCGCGAGGAAATGCGCCTGGTCCAGCTCGACATCGGCGAGATCGCCGCGGACGTGGTGGCGGAGCTGCGCCAGGCGCATCCCGGGCGGGAGGTGGAGGTGGTGATCGGCACGGGGCTGCAGGCGGCGGGCGACCCGGTCCTGGTCCGCGACCTGCTGCAGAACCTGCTCGGCAACGCCTGGAAGTTCACGCGGGACGTGGCGCAGCCGAGGATCGAGGTGCTCGCGGATGCGCCACGGGATGGGGAGGAGGGCCTGCGCGCGTTCGTGGTCCGCGACAACGGCGCCGGGTTCGAGGCCGGCTACGCGGGCAAGCTGTTCCGGCCGTTCCAGCGGCTGCATGATCCCGACCGCTTCGGCGGCCACGGCATCGGGCTTGCGACCGTCAAACGCATCGTCGAGCGGCACGGGGGCAGCGTCGAGGCCAGCGGCAGGCCAGGGGAAGGGGCCACGTTCCGGTTCACCCTGCCGGCCTCGGCCGAACCCGCGCACGAGGCGTGATCCGGCCGATCCGGCGCGGCGGGTCCGGCCGTTCAGGCGTTGCGGCCATGCCGGCGCATCAGGCGCTGCTTCTCGCGGGCCCAGTCGCGCTCCCTGATCGCCTCGCGCTTGTCGTGCGCACGCTTGCCCCGGGCCAGGGCCAGTTCGACCTTCACCTTGTTGCCCTTCCAGTACATCGCGGTGGGGATGAGCGTGTAGCCGCCGCGCTGCAGCTGGCCGGCGAGGGTGTCGATCTCCTGCCGGTGCATCAGCAGCTTGCGGGTCCGCCGGTCGTCCGCGAGCACGTGGGTGCTGGCGGAGATGAGCGGGGTGATCTGCGCGCCGACCAGGAACAGCTCGCCTTCCAGGATCACCGCGTAGGCGTCGCCGATGTTGGCCCGCCCGGCGCGGATCGCCTTCAGCTCCCAGCCCTGCAGGGCGATCCCCGCCTCGTAGCGCTGCTCGATGTGGTATTCGTGGCGCGCACGCCGGTTCAGGGCGATGGTCCTGTCGCCGCTTGCCTTATCCTTGCCGCTCTTCTTCGCCATCCGCACATTGTCCCCGAAGCCGGCCACGCACGCGAGCATGCCCAGGATCGAACGCAGCGCCCTCGTCGAACATTCCGCCCGGCGGATGTTCGACCTGGTCAACGACATCGAGGCCTACCCGCGGCGCTTCGGCTGGTGCGAGGGGGCGAGGATCCTCGAGTCCGGGCCCGACCGGATGGTGGCGCGGCTGGAACTGCGCCTTGGCGGGCTGCGCACCTGGTTCACCACCGAGAACCGGCTGGCCCCGCCGCACCACATCGACATGCGCCTGCAGGACGGCCCGTTCCGCAGGCTCGAGGGACGCTGGCAGTTCCACGCGCTCGGCGAGGGCGCGTGCAAGGTCACCCTGACCCTGGAGTTCGAGCCGCAGAGTGCGTTGCTGGCGCCGGCCCTGACCCTCGGCTTCCGGGGACTAGCCGACCGGATGGTGGACGATTTCGTGCGTGCCGCGGACGCGGCGGAGGACCGGGGCGATGCGGATTGAAGTGGTGCGCGCCGAGCCGGACCGCTGCCTGTCGGTCGAACTCGACCTGGCCGAGGGTGCGACGGTGGGCGATGCCGTCGCGGCGTCCGGCCTGCCGCTCGACGGGATCGCGGGCTACGCGGTGTTCGGGGTCCGGGCCGAACCCGGGACGCGCCTGCACGAGGGCGACCGCGTCGAACTGCTCAGGCCGCTGCTGCTGGACCCGAAGGAGGCCCGCCGGCGCCGCGCCCGGGCGCAGGGCGGCCGTTCCCGCCTCTAGCGGCGGCCCCTGTTCTTCTCGCGCGCGAGATTGGGGCCGAATTTGCGCACTTCCCGGGCGAGCTTGACGTCGTCCTCCGGGAAGTACTCGCCTTCCCAGCGCACCAGCCGGTCGCCCTCGAACCACAGGGTCAGGTTCTTGATCTCGGTGGTGCCGCGGCGGTTCACGCGGCGGGTGGCGGTGTAGTCCCAGCGCTGGTGGTGGAACGGGTCGGCGATCGAGGGCGTGCCGAGCAGCACCAGCACCTGCTGCTTGTCCATCCCGGGCTGCAGCTGCGCCACGGCCGATTCTTCGATCAGGTTGCCCTGGTAGATCGGCTGCTTGTAGAGGATGCCGCAGCCGGAAACGGCCAGGGCGAGAAAGGCTGCGAGGAGCGGCTTGGACATCGTCTGCGTCGGCGTATCCGGAGCGGCGATGATACACTCCCCGGGAACGTCATGACGCCCGTCCGGTCAGCGGGCGTCAAGCTGCCCCTGGATGGATGGAGCTTCCATGGAATCGACGGATCTGCGCAAGGCAGGGCTGAAGGTGACGCATCCGAGGATGCGGATCCTGCAACTGCTCGAGCAGAAGACCCCGCGCCAGCACATGACCGCGGAGGACATCTACCGCCAGCTGCTGGAGCAGGGGGACGAGATCGGCCTGGCCACCGTCTACCGCGTGCTGACCCAGTTCGAGGCCGCGGGCCTGGTGATCAAGCACAACTTCGAAGGCGGGCACGCCCTGTACGAGCTCGACCGCGGCGACCACCACTACCACATGGTGGACGTGGCCACCGGCCAGATCACCGAGTTCGAGAGCCCCGAGATCGTCGAGCTGCTGAACAAGATCGCCAGCGACCACGGCTACGTGCTCGACGAGCACTCGCTGGTGCTGTACGTCCGCAGGAAGAACGGCGGCAAGGGCGGCAGGTGACCCCGGCCCGGGCGGGGTTCGGGCGGTGATTCAGCCGGCGGCCGCGGCCTGGAGCAGACGCTGCGCGGCCGCGCGCGCCTCGTCGGTGACGTGGACGCCGCCGAGCATGCGCGCCAGCTCCTCCCGGCGCCCGGCTTCGTCCAGCAGTTCCACCGTGCTCTGCGTGGTGCCGTCCACCTCCGCCTTGGTGACCCGGTAGTGGGCGTGGCCCTGGGCCGCCACCTGCGGCAGGTGGGTCACGCACAGCACCTGGCGGCTGGCGCCCAGCGCGCGCAGCTTGCGCCCGACGATGTCGGCCACGGCGCCGCCGATGCCGGAGTCGACCTCGTCGAAGACCATGGTCGGGACCGCGTCCAGGCCCAGCGCGGCCACCTCGATCGCCAGCGAGATGCGCGACAGCTCGCCGCCCGACGCCACCTTGCGCAGCGGCCGCGGAGGTTGCCCGGCGTTGGCCGAGACCAGGAATTCGGCGCGCTCGCCGCCCTGCGGGTCGGGGCGGTCGTTCCCGGCCGGCTCCAGTTCCACCTCGAAGCGGCTGCCGGCCATGCCCAGCTCGCCGAGCAGGGCGGTGGTGGCCTTCGACAGGGCCCTGGCCGCCTTCGCGCGCGCCTTGCCCAGCGCCGCGGCGGCCTCGCGCCAGGCCCGGGTTGCGGCCTCGATCTCGCCATCCAGCGCCGCCAGCCGGCTGCCGGCATCACGCAGCGTCTCCAGCTCGGCCGCGAAGGCGTCGCGGCACCCGGCCAGGCCTTCCAGCGGCACGCGGTGCTTGCGCGCCAGTTCATGCAGGCGCGACAGGCGGTCCTCCAGTTCCTCGAACCGGGCCGGGTCCAGGTCGAGGTCGTCGCGGATGCGCTGCAGCAGCAGCGCGGCCTCGTCGAGCTGGATACCGGCGGCTTCCAGCATGGCGTCGACCTCGGCGAGGCGGGGCTCGTGCTCCAGCTCCCGCGACAGGGCGCCGCGGACGTGCCGCAGCTGGCTGGACAGCGAGGGGGCGTCGTCGCCTTCGAGCGCGGCCAGCGCCGAGTCGGTGGCGGCGATCAGGCCCGCGGCATGGGCGTGCCGGCGGTGGCTGGCGAGCAGCTCGGCGATCGAGTCCGGGGCCAGCTGCTCGTGCTCCAGTTCCTCGAGCTGGTGCCGCAGCCAGTCGATACGCTCCGACACGTCGCCGGCCCGCGACAGGCGGTCGCGTTCGGCCAGCAGGGCGCTCCAGCGGGCGGCGGCACCGCGCACCGCCGCCAGCTCGGCGGCGTGCCCGCCGTAGGCGTCGAGCAGGGCCAGCTGGTTCTGTCGCGAGAGCAGGGCCTGGTGCTCGTGCTGGCCATGGATCTCGACCAGCATGGACGCCAGTTCGGCCAGCTGGGACAGGGTCGCCGGGCGGCCGTTGATCCAGGCCCGGGAGCCGCCGTCGGCGCGCAGGGTGCGGCGCAGGACGCAGGCCCCCTCGTCGTCGAACTCCTGCTCGCGCAGCCAGGCGGCGGCGGTGTGGGAGGCGTCCAGCTCGAACTCGGCATGCAGCTCGGCCCGTTCGGCGCCATGCCGGACCACGCCGCTGTCGGCGCGCAGCCCGGACAGGAAGGCCAGCGCGTCGACCAGCAGGGACTTGCCGGCGCCGGTTTCGCCGGAGATCACGGTCAGCCCCGGCCCGAACTCGAGTTCGGCGGCGGCGGCGACGGCGAAATTGCGGAGGGACAGGCGCTTGAGCATGGGGCGGGATTCTAGTGGCTGTCGTGTCGTCCGATGAGACGCCGGGTGGCGCTTGCCTCGACCCGCACGGAGGTTTATACCCGGTAGCGTGCGCAGGAAACCCGTCGACTCCACAAATCTGGACGCGCGTTCGCGGCAGTTGCTGCGCACCCTGATCGCGCACTACATCCGCGAGGGCGAACCGGTCGGCTCGCAGACCCTGGCCAGGCACTCGGGCCTGGACGTGAGCCCGGCCACCATCCGCAACATCCTGGCCGACCTGGAGGAGATCGGCCTGCTGTCCGCGCCGCATCCCTCCTCGGGACGGGTGCCGACGGCACAGGGTTACCGCGTGTTCGTGGACTCGCTGCTGCAGGTCAAGCCGCTGCCCGGGGGCGAGGTCGAGCGGCTGCGCAGCGAACTGTCCGCGCGGGCAGGCGACACCCAGTCGCTGGTCGGCAGCGCCGGCGAGCTGGTCTCGGCCATGACCCGCTTCGTGGGCGTGGTGTCGGTGCCCAGGCGCGACCAGTTCGCCTTCCGCTACATCGACTTCGTGCCGCTGGACGCGCAGCGGGTCATGGCGATCCTGGTGTTCGCCGACAACGACGTGCAGAACCGGATCATCCAGACCAGCCGGCGCTACGAGCCGGCCGAGCTGGAGCAGGTGGCCAACTACCTGAACACCCACTTCGCCGGCCGGCCGCTGGCCGAGATCCGGGCCACGCTGCTGAAGGACATCCGGGATGCGCGCAGCGAGATCCAGGCCCTGCTGGCCCGGACCGCCGAGCTGGCCGAGCAGGCGCTGACCCCGGCCACCGGCGAGGACATCCTGGTCGCCGGGCAGTCCAGGCTCATCGGCATGCAGGACCTGTCCGACCTCGACCGGCTGCGCGAGCTGTTCGAGGCCTTCGCCCGCAAGCGCGAGATCCTGCAGCTGCTGGAGCAGACGGTCCGGGCGCCGGGCTTGCGCATCTTCATCGGCGAGGAGACCGGCCTGGCGCCGCTGGAGGGCATGTCGCTGGTCACCGCGCCGTATTCGTCCGGCGGCAAGGTGCTGGGGGTGCTGGGGGTGATCGGGCCCACCCGGATGGCCTACGACCGGGTGATCCCGGTGGTCCAGGCGACGGCGGAGCTGCTGGGGGGCGCCTTGAATCCGGAACCGCAGGCCCCATAGCTTGCGGACCGGCGGCCCCAAGCCCGCCCGAGCCCCAGGAATCATGATCGAAGATCCCAAGCAGGAAGAGGCCGCGTCGTCCGCGGCGACGGAAAACAACGGCGGCGCCACGGAGAACGGCGAAGGCACGCCCGGAACCACCGAAACCATCGAGTCGCTCAAGGCCGAGATCGAGCAGTTGCGCGCGCAGTTCCTGCTCGCGCGCGCGGACCTCGAGAACCAGCGCAAGCGGCTGGAGCGTGAAGTGCGCCATGCCTGCCGGTTCGCCAACAAGCAGCTGCTGAGTGAGCTGCTGCCCGTGTTCGACGGCCTGGAGGCCGCGCTGGCCAACACCCCGGAGGAGCACCCGCTGCGCGAGGGGGTGGTGCTCACCCTGCGCGAGCTGACCCGCGTCTGCGCGAACAACGGCCTGGTCGAGATCGCCCCCGGCCCCGGGGACGACTTCGACCCCGAGCGGCACAACGCCATGAGCGCGGTCGAGACCGACGAGGTCCCGCCCGGGAAGATCGTCCGGGTGTTCCAGAAGGGCTACGCCCTGAACGAGCAGCTGCTGCGGCCCGCGCTGGTGACGGTGGCCAGGCACGAGTGAACCGGGTGCCGGTGGCCGCTTGAAGCGGCGCCGGGACACCCCCAGATACGCGACATCGGCGGCGGCGCCGCCAGCAACGGATTCCAGAGGAAATCGCAAATGGGCAAGATCATCGGCATCGACCTCGGCACGACCAACTCGTGCGTGGCGATCATGGACGGCGGCAAGGCCAGGGTCATCGAGAACAGCGAGGGTGACCGCACCACGCCGTCGATCGTGGCTTTCACCAAGGACGGCGAGGTGCTGGTCGGCGCCCCGGCCAAGCGCCAGGCCGTCACCAACCCCAAGAACACCTTCTTCGCGGTCAAGCGCCTGATCGGCCGCAAATTCAGCGACGCCGAGGTCCAGAAGGACCTCAAGGTCGTGCCGTACGCGATCGTCGAGCATGACAACGGCGACGCCTGGGTGGCCCGCGCAGACGGCCGCAGGATGGCCCCGCCGGAGATCTCGGCGAAGGTGCTGGAGAAGATGAAGAAGACCGCCGAGGCCTACCTCGGCGAGCCGGTCACCGAGGCGGTGATCACCGTCCCGGCGTACTTCAACGACAGCCAGCGCCAGGCGACCAAGGATGCCGGCCGCATCGCCGGCCTCGAGGTCAGGCGCATCATCAACGAGCCCACCGCGGCCGCGCTGGCCTACGGCCTGGACAAGGGCGGCGGCGACCGCAAGATCGCCGTGTACGACCTGGGTGGCGGCACCTTCGACATCTCGATCATCGAGATCGCCGAGGTGGATGGCGAGAAGCAGTTCGAGGTGCTGGCCACCAACGGCGACACCTTCCTCGGCGGCGAGGACTTCGACAAGCGGATCATCGACTACCTTGTCGAGGAGTTCCAGAAGGAGCAGGGCATCGACCTGCGCAACGACCCGCTGGCCCTGCAGCGCCTGAAGGATGCCGCCGAGCGCGCCAAGATCGAGCTGTCGGGCGCGCAGCAGACCGAGATCAACCTGCCGTACATCACCGCCGACGCCTCGGGTCCGAAGCACCTGAACATCAAGCTGACCCGGGCCAAGCTGGAGTCGCTGGTCGACGACCTGGTCCAGCGCACGATCGAGCCGTGCCGGATCGCGCTGAACGACGCCGGCCTGCGGCCCTCCGACATCTCCGAGGTGATCCTGGTCGGCGGCCAGACCCGCATGCCCAAGGTGCAGCAGGCCGTGGCCGAGTTCTTCGGCAAGGAGCCGCGCAAGGACGTCAACCCGGACGAGGCGGTGGCCATCGGCGCCGCGGTGCAGGGCGGCGTGCTGGCCGGCGACGTCAAGGACGTGCTGCTGCTCGACGTGACCCCGCTGTCGCTGGGCATCGAGACCCTGGGCGGGGTGTTCACCAAGATCATCGAGAAGAACACCACGATCCCGACCCGTGCCTCGCAGATCTTCTCGACCGCCGAGGACAACCAGTCCGCGGTCACCGTGCACGTGCTGCAGGGTGAGCGCGAACAGGCCCGTTTCAACAAGTCGCTGGCCCGCTTCGACCTGACCGGCATCGAGCCGGCGCCGCGCGGCGTGCCGCAGATCGAGGTGACGTTCGACATTGACGCCAACGGCATCGTCCACGTCACCGCCAGGGACAAGAAGACCGGCAAGGAGCAGAAGGTCGAGATCAAGGCCGGCTCGGGCCTGTCCGAGGAGGAGATCAAGCGGATGATCGCGGACGCCGAGGCGCACCGCGAGGAGGACAGGAAGTTCCAGGAGCTGGTCGCCGCCCGCAACCATGCGGACGCGCTGGTGCACTCGGTCCGTACCGCGGTCAAGGAGCACGGCAGCAAGGTGCCCGGCGACGTGATCGGCCGGGTGGAGTCGGCGATCGCCGACGTCGAGGCCGCGATGAAGGGCGACGACAAGGCCCAGATCGAGGCCAAGACCCGTGCGCTCGAGGAGGCCGCGCAGTCGCTGTTCGCGGCGGCCGCGGCGGCGGGGCAGCAGGCCCCCGAGGAGGCCGCGGCCGGCACCCAGGCCAGGAAGGACGACGTGGTCGACGCCGAGTTCACCGAGGTCAAGGACGACGGCAAGCAGTGAATCGGGAACAGGACGCCGGGTGCCGGGTCGCGTGCAAGCCGCGGCCCGGTTCGCCCGGTTTCCGTTTCCGGGCACGGAAGCGCGCCGCCTGAGCGGCGCGCTTCTCCCGTCAAGGAAAGCAACGCCCCGGTTCCCGCCCGATGAGCAGACGCGACTACTACGAAGTGCTGGGCGTCCCGCGCAACGCCAGCGACGAGGAAATCAAGAAGGCCTATCGCCGTTGCGCGATGAAATACCACCCGGACCGCAATCCCGGCGACCAGGAAGCCGAACAGCGGTTCAAGGAGTGCAAGGAGGCCTACGAGGTCCTGTCCGACGCGGCCAAGCGCCGCCTGTACGACCAGCACGGACACGCCGCGTTCGAGCACGGGATGGGTGGCGCGGGCGCCGGGCCCGACTTCGGCCCGGACGTCGGCGACATCTTTGGCGACATCTTCGGCACCATCTTCGGTGGTGGCGCCTCCCGCGGCCCGCGCCGGGGCGCCGACATCGGCTACGTGCTGGAACTGGACCTGGAGGAGGCGGTCTCGGGCATCGAGAAGCGCATTCAGGTGCCCACCCTCGTCGAATGCCAGGATTGCGAAGGTACCGGCTCGGCGGACCGCAGGCTCGTGACCTGTGCGACCTGCCACGGGCGTGGCCAGGTCCGCTTCCAGCGCGGCATCTTCACCATGCAGCAGACCTGCCCGGGCTGTGGCGGCCGCGGCCAGACCATCACCCGGCCCTGTGGCAGCTGCCACGGTTCCGGCCGGGTCGAGGAAGAGAAGGTCCTGTCGGTCAAGATCCCGGCGGGCGTCGACAACGGGGACCGCATCCGGCTGGCGGGCGAGGGCGAGGCAGGCCCCCCGGGCACGCCGCCGGGCGACCTCTACGTCGAGATCCGTGTGCGCCCGCACCCGATCTTCGAGCGCGATGGCGACGACCTGCATTGCGAGATCCCGATCCGCATCTCGCAGGCGGCGCTGGGCGACGTGATCCGCGTGCCCACGCTGGACGGCGAGGCCGAGATCCGGATCCCTGCCGAGACCCAGACCGGCAAGGTGTTCCGCCTGCGCGGCAAGGGCGTGAAGTCCGTGCGCAGCCGCGTCCCGGGCGACCTGTACTGCAAGATCGTGGTCGAGACCCCGGTGAACCTGACTCCCGAGCAGCGCGAGCTGCTGGAGAAGTTCGAAGCCACCTTCACCGGCGAGAAGGCGCGCAGGCATTCGCCCAAGTCGGCGACCTTCCTCGACGGCGTGAAGAGCTTCTGGGAGCGCATGACGTCCTGAGGCCACGGCCGCGGCGCCGCATCCCGTGCACCGCGCCGGATTGCGGACAGATGAAACCGGTCGCGTTGCCTACAATGGCGCCCGGTCACCCCGGGCGCCATTGCCTTGTCCATCCGCAGACCCGTCATCGGCATCGTCGGCAGCGCGGGCGCGTACGGGCGCTGGCTGTCGCGTTTCTTCGGCGAGCGCATGGGCCTGGAGGTCGTCGGCCATGATCCGGCCGATCCGGTCCCGCTGGACGAACAGATCCTGCTGGACCGCTGCGACGTGCTGCTGTTCTCGACGCCGATCCGGGCCACGGAGGCCATCATCCGCCACTACGCGCGCCTGGCGGGCGGCCGCGAGCGCGGGCGGCTGTGGATGGACGTCACCTCGATCAAGTCCGGGCCCGTGGCGGCGATGCTGGAATCGCAGGCGGAAGTGGTTGGCCTGCACCCGATGACCGCGCCGCCGAAGGCGCCCACGCTGCGCGGCCGGGCGATGGTGGTATGCGAGGTCCGGCTGGATGCGTGGCGTGGCTGGCTGGAAGCATTCTGCGCGGCCCTGGAGGCCGACTGCGTGCGAACCAGCCCGGAACACCACGACCGGGTGATGGCGCTGGTGCAGTCCATGGTCCATGCCGTGCACCTGGCCGAGGCCGGCGTGCTGCGCGGATGCGCCCCGGAGCTGGGTGGGCTGGACGCACTGCTGCCGTTCCGGACCGCGTCGTTCGAGATGGATGCGGCGGTACTGTCGCGCATCCTGTCGCTGAACCCGGCCATCTACGAGGACATCCAGTTCGGCAACCCGCACGCGCTGCCGGTGCTGGACGCGCTGCTGGGCGAGCTGCAGGCGCTGCGTGGCCTGCTGGTGCGGGGGGACGATACTGCGCGCGCACGGTTCCGCCGGCGGTTCTTCGAAGCCAGCCGCCGGGCATTGGGCGAGGCCACGCTGGCCGAAGGCAACCACGGCTTCGAGCGGATCGGCTACCTGCTGGCCGATCTGGGCGATCCACACGCGCTGGCCATCCACCTGCCGGAAGACCGGCCGGGCTCGCTGCGCGCCCTGCTGCACGTGTTCGAGCGCCACGGCATCAACATCGCCTCGCTGCATTCCTCGCGCACGCCGGCGGGCGAGGTGCATTTCCGGCTCGGCTTCGACCGTGGCTTGGACCTGGAGGCGCTGCACGCGGCGGCGGCTGAAGTCGACGCCAGCGGCATCGGCCGGGTCCTCGAGGGGGCCGTGCGCCGGAGTCCCTGACCCGTTCATCCACAGAAGCTGTGGATGAGGTTTTCAACAAGCCTGTGGATAACCGCCGGAGCCCGCGTCGTTGCGCGCTTCCGCGAAAGGTGGCGAATTTTTCGCCACCGGGTGCCGGTGGATACGCCCGCCGCGATACGCTGTGCGAGGATGGATCCGCACGGCCGCGGGACGCCAACGGGAGGAAGCCAATGACGACAAGGCTGCTGATCCACGGCGCCGGCGGGCGCATGGGCCGGGTCCTGCTGCGCCTGGCGGCGGAAAGCGCGGACCTCGGGGTGGTGGCCGCGGTCACGCGCGCGCCGCGGCAGCGGGTGGTGGACGGCGTGCCGTTCTACGCCGCAGCGGAACTGGCGGGCGTGCCGGAATTCGACGTGCTGGTCGATTTCAGTCAGCCGGAAGCATTCGACGCGGCACTGGCGCTCGCCGCCGGGCGGGGATGCGCCTTCGTTTCCGGCACCACCGGCCTGTCCGCCGCGCAGCACGGCGCGATGGACGCCGCGGCCGGACGGATTCCGCTGCTGTGGGCGGCCAACTTCAGCCTCGGCGTGGCGGCGCTGGAGGAGCTGGTCGAACGCGCCGCCAGTGCCCTGCAGGGCTGGGATTGCGACATCGTCGAGGCGCACCACGTCCACAAGAAGGACGCCCCCTCGGGCACCGCTCTGGCGCTGGGGTCGGCGGCGGAGCGGGGCGGTGCCAGGCCACGCTACGCCAGCCTGCGTGCGGGCGACATCGTCGGCGAGCACACCGTCCAGTTCGCCACCGCGGGCGAGCGCATCGAGCTGGTCCACCGGGCCGGCAACCGCGACATCTTCGCCCGGGGCGCGCTGCACGCGGCCCGGCACCTGGCCGGCCGGCCCCCCGGCCGGTACCGCCTGCGCGACCTGCTGTGAGGATTGCTCCGTCGCGTTCACGTCCGCCGGCCGGCACCGGGGCCCGCGCGGCTGGCGCCCGCCGGTCCGTGCCGGTATCATTTCCGCTCGCCTGATCTTCACCAGTGCTTCCGGACCGTCGCCGACGCGCTCCGGCGGCGTCTTGCAACCCCGCATAGGCGAAAGCCAGTGACAGAAACCGCAATCCTCGTCCTCGAAGACGGCACCGTGTTCGAGGGCGTTTCCGTGGGCGCGCCCGGCATGTCGGTCGGCGAGGTGGTGTTCAACACCGCGATGACCGGCTACCAGGAGATCCTGACCGATCCTTCCTACGCGAAGCAGATCGTCACCCTGACCTATCCCCACATCGGCAACACCGGCTGCAACCCGGATGACGACGAAGCCGCCAAGGTCTGGTGCGCCGGGCTGGTGGTGCGCGATGTGCCGCGGCGGCCGAGCAGCTGGCGCAGCCGCGTCCCGCTGCAGGACTGGCTCCGCGGGCGCGGTATCGTCGCCATCGCGGGGATCGACACCCGCAGGCTGACCCGGCTGCTGCGCGAGCGCGGCGCCCAGAACGGCGTGTTGATGGCCGGCGAGGTGGACGTCGAGCGCGCGCTCGAGACCGCGCGCAAGTTCCCCGGCCTGAAGGGCATGGACCTGGCGAAGGTGGTCACCACCGGCCGCCCATACGTCTGGCGCGACGGCCAGCTGGACCTCGACAGCGGCGCTTTCGCCCGCGCCGAGCCCCGGTTCCGGGTCGTGGCCTACGACTTCGGGGTCAAGCACAACATCCTGCGCATGCTCGCCGAGCGCGGCTGCGAACTGACCGTGGTCCCTGCGCAGACCCCGGCATCCGGGGTGCTGGCGATGCAGCCGGACGGCGTGTTCCTGAGCAACGGCCCGGGCGACCCGGAGCCGTGCGACTACGCCATCGCCGCCATCCGCGAGTTCATCGCCCGCAAGGTGCCGCTGTTCGGCATCTGCCTCGGCCACCAGCTGCTCGCCCTGGCCGCGGGCGCCAGGACGATGAAGATGGCCAACGGCCACCACGGTGCCAACCACCCGGTCCAGGACCTCGACACCGGCCGGGTGATGATCACCTCGCAGAACCACGGGTTCGCGGTGGACGAGTCCACGCTGCCGCCGAACGTCCGCGTCACCCACCGCTCGCTGTTCGACGGCACCAACCAGGGCATCGAGCTGACCGACGCGCCCGCGTTCTCGTTCCAGGGGCACCCGGAGGCTTCCCCGGGCCCGCATGACGTCTCCCCGCTGTTCGACCGCTTCGTGGCGTCGATGGCCGGACGGCAAACCGGGAAACACTGATGCCAAAGCGCACCGACATCCAGAGCATCCTCATCATCGGCGCAGGCCCGATCGTCATCGGCCAGGCCTGCGAGTTCGACTACTCCGGCGCGCAGGCCTGCAAGGCCCTGCACGAGGAGGGCTACCGCGTCGTGCTGGTGAACTCCAACCCGGCCACGATCATGACCGACCCGGAGATGGCCGACGCGGTCTACATCGAGCCGATCAACTGGCAGACGGTCGCGAAGATCATCGAGAAGGAGCGCCCGGACGCGCTGCTGCCGACGATGGGAGGCCAGACCGCGCTCAACTGCGCGCTGGACCTGGCCGACAACGGCGTGCTGGAGAAGTACGGCGTCGAGCTGATCGGCGCCTCGCGCGAGGCCATCCGCATGGCCGAGGACCGCGAGCTGTTCCGCAAGGCCATGGCCGAGATCGGCCTCGAATGCCCGAAGGCGCAGATCGCGCGCAGCTTCGAGGAGGCGCTGGCGATCCAGGCCGAGGTCGGCTTCCCGACCATCATCCGCCCGTCGTTCACCCTGGGCGGCACCGGCGGCGGCATCGCCTACAACCGCGAGGAGTTCGAGGAGATCGTCAAGCGCGGCCTCGACCTGTCGCCGGTGCACGAGGTCCTGATCGAGGAGTCGGTTCTGGGCTGGAAGGAGTTCGAGATGGAGGTCGTCCGCGACAAGGCGGACAACTGCATCATCGTCTGCTCCATCGAGAACCTCGACCCGATGGGCGTGCACACCGGCGACTCGATCACGGTCGCGCCGGCGCAGACCCTGACCGACAAGGAGTACCAGCGCCTGCGCGACGCCTCGATCGCGGTGCTGCGCAAGATCGGCGTGGATACCGGCGGCTCCAACGTGCAGTTCGGCGTCAACCCGCGCACCGGCCGCGTGGTGGTGATCGAGATGAACCCACGCGTCTCGCGCTCGTCGGCGCTGGCCTCCAAGGCCACCGGCTTCCCGATCGCCAAGGTCGCGGCCAAGCTCGCCGTCGGCTACACCCTGGACGAGCTGCGCAACGAGATCACCGGCGGCAGGACCCCGGCCTCGTTCGAGCCGACCATCGATTACGTGGTCACCAAGGTGCCGCGCTTCGCCTTCGAGAAGTTCCCGCAGGCCGAGGCCCGCCTGACCACGCAGATGAAGTCGGTGGGCGAGGTGATGGCGATCGGCCGCACCTTCCAGGAGTCGCTGCAGAAGGCCCTGCGTGGCCTGGAGACCGGCAAGGTCGGCCTCGACCCGACCGGACTGGACCTGGCCGACCCCGAGGCCATGGCCGTGCTGCGGCGCGAGCTCAAGGACCCGGGCCCGGACCGTCTGTTCCACGTCGCCGACGCCTTCCGCGCCGGCATGGGCGTGGAGGAAGTGTACGCGCTGTCGGCGATCGACCCGTGGTTCCTGGACCAGATCGCCGACATCGTCGCCGCCGAGCAGGAGGTCGCGGCCGGCGGGCTCGACGCCCTGGATGCCCGCCGCCTGCGCGAGCTCAAGCGCATGGGCTTCTCCGACGCGCGCCTTGCGCAGCTGGTGGGCACCGACGAGGGGGCGATCCGGGCCCTGCGCCGCGCGCACGGCGTGCGCCCGGTGTACAAGCGCGTGGACTCGTGCGCGGCCGAGTTCGCGACCACGACCGCCTACATGTACTCGACCTATGAGGACGAGTGCGAGGCCGAGCCGGGCGACCGCGACAAGATCATCGTGCTCGGCGGCGGCCCGAACCGGATCGGACAGGGCATCGAGTTCGACTACTGCTGCGTGCACGCGGCGCTCGCCCTGCGCGAGGACGGGTACGAGACCATCATGGTCAACTGCAACCCGGAGACGGTGTCCACCGACTACGACACTTCCGACCGGCTGTACTTCGAGCCGCTCACGCTCGAGGACGTGCTCGAGATCGTGGAGCTGGAGAAGCCGAAGGGCGTGATCGTGCAGTTCGGCGGCCAGACCCCGCTGAAGCTGGCGCGCGCGCTCGAGGCCAACGGCGTGCCGATCATCGGCACCTCGCCGGATTCGATCGACCTGGCCGAGGACCGCGAGCGCTTCCAGAAGCTGGTCGACAGCCTGGGCCTGAAGCAGCCGCCGAACCGCACCGCGCGCAGCGCCGAGGAGGCGCTGGTGCTCGCCCGCGAGATCGGCTACCCGCTGGTGGTGCGCCCCAGCTACGTGCTCGGCGGGCGTGCCATGGAGGTGGTGCACACCGATGCCGACCTGGTGCGCTACATGCGCGACGCGGTGAAGGTGTCGAACGATTCGCCGGTGCTGCTCGACCGCTTCCTCGACAGCGCGGTCGAGGTGGACGTGGACGTCATCGCCGACCGCGAGGGCAACGTCCTGATCGGCGGCATCATGGAGCACATCGAGGAGGCCGGCGTGCACTCGGGCGATTCCTCGTGCTCGTTGCCGCCGTACTCGCTCTCGCCGGCCACCCAGGACGAGCTGCGCCGCCAGGTGGTGGAGCTGGCGCGGGCGCTGGACGTGGTCGGGCTGATGAACACCCAGTTCGCCATCCAGGCCAACGGCGACGGTACCGACACGGTGTACCTGCTCGAGGTCAACCCCCGCGCCTCGCGCACCGTGCCGTTCGTGTCCAAGGCCACCGGCCTGCAGCTGGCCAAGATCGCCGCGCGCTGCATGGCCGGCCGGACCCTCGCCGACCAGGGCGCCACGAAGGAAGTCGTGCCCGACTACTACTCGGTCAAGGAGGCGATCTTCCCGTTCGCCAAGTTCCAGGGCGTGGACCCGATCCTCGGCCCGGAGATGCGCTCCACCGGCGAGGTCATGGGCATCGGGCGCAGCTTCGGCGCCGCGTTCGCGCGCGCCCAGGAGGCGGCCGGGATCAAGGCGCCGCCGCCCGGCAAGGCCTTCGTCTCGGTCCGCGACCCGGACAAGAAGCGCGTGCTGCCGGTCGCCCGCGAGTTGCTGGACCGCGGCTACACGATCGTCGCCACCTCCGGCACGGCGAAGTGGCTGCAGGAGCACGGCATCCCGTGCGAGCGCGTCAACAAGGTGATCGAAGGCCGCCCGCACATCGTGGACCTGATCAAGAACGGCGAGATCGCCTACATCGTCAACACCACGGAAGGGCGCCAGGCCATCGCCGACTCGTTCTCGATCCGGCGCGAGGCGCTGCTGCACCGGGTGACCTATTCGACCACCATTGCCGGCGCCCGCGCCTTGCTGCATTCTCTGGAGTACCGGGGCACGGGCCCTGTCTGGGCCCTGCAGGAGCTGCACCGGCAACTGCACAAGGGCGCCTGAAGGAACCAAGGAAGAGATGAGAGCACCCCTGACCCTGCAGGGCGCGCAACGGTTGCGCGCCGAGCTGGAGCAACTGAAGTCCGTCCAGCGTCCGGCGGTGATCGCCGCGATCGCCGAGGCGCGCGCGCACGGTGACTTGCGCGAGAACGCCGAGTACCACGCCGCGCGCGAGCAGCAGGCCTTCATCGAGGGCCGGATCAAGCAGCTCGAGAGCGAGCTGTCGCATGCCGACATCATCGACGTCAGCAAGATCGACGTCGGCGACAAGGTGGTGTTCGGCGCAAAGGTGACCATCGCCGACGTCGAGACCGGCGAGGAGAAACGCTACCAGATCGTCGGCGACCTCGAGGCCGACATCAAGATGGGCCTGATCGCCATTTCCTCGCCGGTGGCGCGCGCGCTGATCGGCAAGCACGAGGGCGACACCGTGACCATCGAAGCCCCCGGTGGCCGGCGCGAGTACGAGATCGTCGAAGTTTCCTACGGGGACTGAGCGATGCGGGCCACGCTGCTGCTGCCGGCGTCCAGGCGTTTCGGCGGGCAGGCGTTCTCCACCGCGGCCGCGCGCGTGCTCGGGCGTGGCGACCGCCTGCCTGACGCGACCCAGGGGCGCCGCGCGCAGCTGCTGCGGCATTTCCGGCTGGTCCCGAACCATTGGCCGGTCGCGGCCCTGACCCGGCAGGCCGATGCCGGTGACGCGGCCGGCTCGGCCTGGCTGCGGGCGGACCCGTGCCACGTCCTCCCCGACATCAACGGTGCCCGCCTGCTGGCCTGCGGTGAGGGCCTGGCGCTGGCCCGGGAGGACGTGGACGCGCTGTTGCCGGCGCTGCGCCCGCTGTTCGGTGATGCGGGGCTCACGGTCGACGCCCCGGTGCCGTCGCGCTGGTACGTGCGCCTGCCGCCCGGCACGGCGTGGCCCGATTTCGCCGAACCGGAGGAAGCGCTCGGCACGGACGTGTTCGACCACCTTCCGCTCGGGCCCGGCGAGCGGCGCTGGCGCACGCTGCTGAGCGAGGCGCAGGTCCTGTTGCACAACCACCCGTGGAACGCGCGGCGCGCGGAGCAGGGCAAGGCACCGGTGAACTCGCTGTGGTTCTGGGGCGGCGGCGTGTTGCCCGACCACGTCGGATCCGCGCACGCGGCGTATTCGGGCGACGACGAGACCGGGATCGCGCTGGCCCACGCCGCGGGCGTGCTTGGCCCGCGGCGGGCGCGCTTCGAGGGCGTCGACCGCGACACCGTGTTCGACCTGGCCTCGCTGCGCGATCCTGCCGTGCTCGAGCGTGACTGGCTGGCGCCCGCGCTGTCCGCGCTGGCGGAAGGGCGGCTCGACGCGCTGGAGGTCGACAGCGAGGACGGGCTGCGGGTGGTCCTGCGGCGCAACCACCGCTGGCGGTTCTGGCGCCGGCCGTTGAAGGAGCCCGCGGCTTGATCCGGATGCCGAGGATCCGGCGCCGCGAACTGCCGCAGGCGGCGGCGCGGTGGCCGGACGACATCCTGCCGCTGCTGCGCCGGATCTATGCCGCGCGTGGCGTGCTCGACCCGGCCCAGGCCCGGCCGTCGCTGTCGGGGCTGGCACCGCCGGACGGGCTGCGCGGCATCGAGGCGGCGACCACGCTGCTGGCCGGCGCGATCGCACGCGGGGAACGGATCCTCGTGGTCGGCGACTTCGACGCCGATGGTGCCACCGCCTGCGCGGTGGCGGTGCGCGGGCTGCGCATGCTCGGTGCGCGCGACGTGGCCTACGCCGTGCCCAACCGGATCGCGCACGGCTACGGGCTGTCCACGGGGCTGGTCGCGGAGCTGGCCGCCCTGCGGCCGCGGCTGCTGGTGACGGTGGACCACGGCATCGCCTGCCATGCCGGCATGGCCGCCGCGAAGGCGCAGGGCTGGCAGGTGCTGGTCACCGACCACCACCTGCCGGGCGGGACGCTGCCGCCGGCCGATGCCATCGTGAACCCGAACCTGCCGGGCGATGGCTTCCCGAGCAAGGCGCTGGCCGGCGTCGGGGTGATCTTCTACGTGCTGCTGGCGTTGCGCCGGCGGCTGCGCGAGGCCGGCGCGTTCCCCGGCGGGGAACCCGACCTGGCCACACTGCTGGACCTGGTCGCGGTCGGCACGGTGGCGGACCTGGTGCCGCTGGACGCCAACAACCGCGCCCTGGTCGCTGCGGGACTGCGCCGGCTGCGGGCGGGCCGGGGCTGCGCCGGCCTGCGTGCGCTGGCCGAGGTGTCCGGGCGCAGCGAACGCACGCTGACCTCCACCGACATCGCCTTCGCCATCGCGCCGCGGATCAATGCCGCCGGCCGGCTCGAGGACATGTCGCTCGGCATCGAATGCCTGCTGACCGACGATCCCGGCCGCGCGCGCGAGCTGGCGCGACTGCTGCACGAAATCAACGCCGAGCGCCGAGGCGTGCAGCAGCTGATGCTGGAGGACGCCGAGGCCGCATTGGCCGGGCGAAGCTTCGACGCGGACGGGCCGGAAGGCGCCGCGGTCTGCCTGTACGACCCCGAATGGCACCCGGGCATCGTCGGACTGGTGGCCTCGAAGGTGAAGGAGCGGCTGCACCGGCCGGTCATCGCCTTCGCGCCGGCGGAGCCGGGCAGCGGCCTGCTGCGCGGCTCGGCGCGATCCATCCCGGGTTTCCACATCCGCGACGCGCTGGCAGCCCTCGATGCCGCCCATCCCGGCCTGATCGACCGTTTCGGCGGGCACGCGAT
>ERZ795043.123-NODE-123-length-97191-cov-11.818131_pt1 | contig 97191 bp, 114 predicted proteins | sample MGYA00375127_ERZ795043 | MGnify/ENA primary metagenome ERZ795043 (study PRJEB30172, sample SAMN05518447) | compost metagenome | isolation source: Feedstock adapted compost from Newby Island compost facility, Milpitas, CA | place: USA:Newby Island compost... | reverse complement strand
CCCAGGCCTCTTCGTCCTCCTCATCAGCAGAGGACATATCCCAGTCTTCCTCTTCATCTTCCTCATCGGAGGACATATCCCAGTCTTCCTCTTCCTCCTCATCAGAAGACATATCCCACTCTTCTTCCTCGCTATCCATATTCCATTCCTCTTCTTCAGCTAGATCATCTTCGTCACCCATATCCCATTCTTCCTCATCGTCTTCCTCACCACCCATATCCCACTCTTCATCCTCGTCTTCACTATTCATATCCCATTCTTCGTCTTCATCTTCGTCACCCATATCCCATTCTTCGTCTTCATCTTCGTCACCCATATCCCATTCTTCTTCATCGCTTTCCATATTCCATTCCTCGTCTTCCTCCTCTTCACCCTCCATATCCCATTCCTCTTCTTCCTCTTCACCCTCCATATCCCATTCCTCTTCTTCCTCTTCACCATCCATATCCCACTCTTCATCCTCGTCAGCCGTATCCATATCCCATTCTTCCTCATCTTCATCCGAGGGACCCCAACTGTCATCCTCCGAACCCCATTCTTGATCCTCACTGTCTTCAAAATCCTCCTCAACACTATCCTCGGGGTCTTCTATATCCTCCGAAAGAAGGGATAAGATACCGGTATTTATGACTTCATTCGCATACTCCGACTCCACAAGCTCATAGGTTTCCCCAAAAGCACCCAAATTAAGTCTAGTACCCCTAGCTAGATAATTTTCATCTGCCAAAGGTCCCAAATTATTCAAGATTTCATTTTTCAACTCCGCCGAAATATTGGAATTTTTGATTCTTTCCAATGGAGAGCCGAAGAAATCTTCATTTAAAAAATTATAACTCTTAAAAAAGAGCTTTTCATCATCACTACGCCTTAAAAGTCCATCCATGAAACTAAGGTCGTCCAAGTCCTGGACTACCCCAAGAATGGCCGTCAGGTGATCCGTGGAATTCACCCTAACTGGCTTAGGTAAATCCACACATTGAATCATTTTATTTAGATAAGCCACATACGTGTCAAGGCTCATTTCAACCACCCCTCGGGATACTCGCTAACGCAATATAAAAAGTTATTCCCGAGAGGAAGGAAAAGTACACCTAAAGAGGTGTACTTTTCCTACATGACCATCTAAATATCAACCTTACTGCATCTTGGAATACTCTACCGCCAAAATTGCATTAACATTGAAGTTGCCGTAATACCCCTTCGTATCCTCGGCATAGATGTTTTTGTACATCACGGCATGTGGATCTTCCTTCCGAGAAGCGGCTTTTTGCTTCAACTCTTCAATAACATCTCGAATGGCTTGCTCAGCCTTCGAGGTGTCACCCTGCAGGATGCAAGGATCGAAATACACTTGATGGTCAACCCGATCCAAGAAGTTGTACTCCACCGCCAGACGCTCCAGATCTTGCATGGACTTAACTTCGCCTTGTGCCATGAGATCCAAAACGTAGTACAGCCGGCTCCGAATGCTTTCAAAACGTCTCACATAATCTTTACCCAAGGAACGCTCCAAAATCTTTGGATTCAGCGTCCCGTAACGCTCAAAGACCCCACCGTCTTTCTTCTTGGCGATGAACTTCACTACCCCGGTTTTCAGCAGGTCATTCAATAAAGTTACCCGCGCATTCGGGTCTTCCGGCAGATCCACCGGCTCAAAATTCTTCAAGAACTTCGGAGCCACCCGCTCCCGCTTTTTCAAAGCTTCCTCCAAATCCCCAAAGACTTGCGGATTATTCCGCATCAGCCAGTACACTTCCTTATCGGGAGCATTATCTGCCGCTTCAATAATCGCCGCTTGCTTATCCCGCAGGTTTGCATACCCCGAAAGATCGAGATAATTCAAAGACTCCAATTGCTCCGTTCGGGCATTGTTAATCCGAGTGCGGAAAATACCCCTCAGCAAGTTGAAATCGATATTGTGGTACGAAGTATCAATATCATTATACGACACCGGAACAAGCACGTCCAACATCTCGGGTCGGAAAGACGCTACCCCTGAAGATGTCAGCCCCGATTCCAGATCATAAGCGTAAAACCGCTGGCGCAGAACGTTATACCCCACCGAGATGGTACTCAAGCGAGTATTCAGAACGTTTTGATCCACAGCCTTGTACACTTCTCGCACCACATCCGGTGTAACCGCCGCCAGATGCTCCACTTGTCCGATGACAGAAGATTTCACAAACCGGAACGGCTTCCCTTGGAACAGCCGGAAGATAATCGACTCCACCAAATACATGAAAGGAACCGGAATTGCCACATATTGCTTTTCCAAGCCGATATGCAGATTCTTTTGCGGTACTACCACCTTGAAGATTGGCTTGTCATTCACAACTTCCGCCACATCCAACCGAACGACCGCAAAGGTCTTATCATTCAACCCCGATGCCGTCCGGGAGCCGTACAAGAGATTGGTTATCCGGTCCAGATTGGTATCAAGACTCAAGCAACCTTGAGCATGCAACCATGCCAAAATCGGCTCACTGCGAGTATATAATGCCGAAGGGTACCCCTCTTTCTCCATGTCGATACCAATTACCACGTAGTCCGACAAAGCCGCAAACAAAGCCAAATAGGTATCATCGCAACCGTCCAGCAGATCGTGGACATCGACCTTCTTGCTTGCCCAATCTGCCTTCTGTGCCAACGCCAAAACATACCGCCGTGCCCGCTCCGCCATGGAATAGCGAACCTCCGGCAAAAACGCCAGATAATAGTCCAGATTATACAGAAATTGACTGGATGCGCCCCGATGCGCTTTCAGAAACTCGTCCTGTACCAACTTATATAACGGGACTTGATCTCCCGCAGGTTGTACATCAAATAACTTTACCATTATCAGTCGCCCCTTTTATTGAAATATGATACCCCGGAATTGTCTGATTATACCTCAGTGGTATTACTCCTTCGCGCCACCCAAATTGAAGCTGTTGCTGAAACCAAATCCAGCAAACTCCTGTCGTTTTCCACCATTGTAAGTCGTGAAAACCTGGGGTCGTTGCACCATGTACAGATGCAAATGCCGCAAGGCCGTAGTTGTTCCAATCGCCACTTGTCCTTCAACATAGGCCGTAAGTGCATTACGCAACTCCAGAATATTTCGGGTTTGTGGTGGTTTCCCAACCAAATCCTCATAAACCAGCGTCAGCAAAGGATTATTCATCCGACTGACCGTCTCTTTGAAAGTCGGCAAGATGATATTGAAGTCTACGTCGATAAACCGAGTATCAAAGCTATCTACCAATTCCACACTGGTTATCCGAGACAAATCCAAAGAACGCACACCCGTATGATCGTACTTGGAAATTCCCAACTCAGGAATCTTGATGTACCCCCGAATATACATTGTACCGATATTTGCCATGACCTTCTGTACAAACTCTTGATCATAGTACCGCAAAAGGATCTCAGGATTCGTAGTCGATACCAACTCACGCTCAGTAAGGTTATCCTTGATATACCGGAACTTCACAATATGATGCCGCAGAATTTCCATGATCCCATCAACGAAATGCAACATGAAGAAAACCGGAGTCACAACCACATTCCGATTAAAATCCAGATACGAACTCGACTGCGTCACTCGGAAACCTTTCTTATTCGCCGTTAATTTCAAGACCTTAACTTGCTTGAGGTGATAGTTTGTCGGAGTTGACTGAAGATAACTAATAAATTTTGTGGTATCTTCGGGAGCCATATTTGCAACTGCCCCGGCAATAAACCGATTGCGAGTCGCCAAGAACTTATCCACCCGAGAACCCGAAAAAACTTCCACATAACACAAACAAGCCGACAACAAATAATCGGCCATCAACATCTCGGCATGAGCTTTGGCGAAATGCTGGTCTTGTTGCAGAAATCCCATCGAGTCCGCCCGATAATGCGCCACCTCATCCAGCAAAGTCCGGCTTCCGTATACCCCCAACAAGGGCGTCAGCTTACAAATATCAATAACGGACTTATCCGCCGCACTAATCCCCCGTTGTTGGACTTCTCCCCGGTTTTGGGCTCTATCCCTCATAATGAAGGATACAACCTTCAGATTTTTCGCACTCTCAATCGTAAGATTGTAAAGCTGACGAATAAACAGGTTATCCACCGCTATGGAATCCAATAAATTTGGGGTGTTTAACCCATAAACTTGATGCACATCCAAGATAATCAACTCCTTTCTAGAGGAAATATAAAATAACCTCTAGAAACCGATGACATTCCCCTAGATTCTACACAATATTATACCAAAAGTATGAATATTTATCAAGTCAAAGTCCACTACTTTATAAAGTTATCAAAAATGGTACCCTTATCGAGTGCCACTTCCGTTAAAAAGATAAGGAATAACGAAAACTCCCATTGATTCATTACTCAATGGAAAACCAGCGGCGGCCACATGCCCGCCACCACCAAAAGACCGTGCAATCTCCGCAAGATCTATATCCGAAGTACCCCTTCGCAAACTTACCGCTCGACGACCCAAATCCAACAGAACCGTGAAATCCAATTCAGGATGAAGCTCACACAAGGTATTTCCCAACTCAGAGTGATACGACTCAACTGTCACCACACCAATGGTGTATTTGGTTCCGAAGTGATTATACTCCCGAATCTGCAACTGCTTATCCTTAGCCTTGATATACCCCTCGATGCGCTTTTGCTCCACCTCAAGCAAGAAATACTCCTTCTCGCCGAAATCAAACTCCGAAGAAGCCGAATCCTTCAAACGAGACAGAACAAACTGTTCAAAATCTTTTCTCGGTAACAAGTAAAATAAATCATTCAGATACTTAGCCTTTTGTCCTAAAGTACCCCCGATAAGCGACCAGTCCCATGTATCAAACAACCGTACCAGCTCACAATACGACTGTAACTTCGACGGGAGCATAGAGAAATAGGACGCATACAAGCTGGTTGCCGAAGCCAAGATTCCATCCACCGCAACCCGCACGTCTGCCCAAACATACTGGTTCAAGTCCAAAGCCGACTTGTGATGATCAACCAGAAAGACCTTGTACCCCTCCCGATGCTTGACTTCCAAGGCTTCCGCAACCTGTGGACTTACGCTAATATCGGTCAGGATAAGGACGGTCTCCTTATCCCATGAAGCCATGAATTCCTGCACCGCATCGTCAACCTCTTTATTTCCCACCGAGCGCAAGTCCAAATTCCGATCCGTCAACATCACCTTCGATACCAACAGAGCTGATACCCCATCCAGATCGTCATGGCTAATATGTACGACCTTGGAGGTGGAGGACAACGCATCTTGCAAAGCCAGCATGGAATTACCTCCTTAACAACGATTCCCTCATATATGTAAAACAGGTAAAGTAACAAATGAAAACCCCCACCGATATTGGTGGGGGTGGTTTCCTAATGACTTATTAGGATTCCAGAACCGAACGAATTTCGTCCAAACGAGCCTTCGCTTCCTCATAAAGCCGTTTATAACGATCCCGTTCTTCCTTCAACTGCCGAACCAACATCACTAGATCTTGATCCTTGCTCCCACCAACATTTCTGACTTTCGTCCGGTTTTTAGCCGGGAATTGATCAAGTACCCCCTCGGTTTGCTCGGATTGCTCAGTTTGCTCCGTTTGTACTTCCTTGGACATGAAGCTCTCCAAGGTAATGTTGGCATAGGCATGGGGATCATCCGGCTCCAACTCGAACCCTTTCTTCAGCAAGCTCCGAGTACTATAAAATCTCATCTCCACCGCCTTCGGAGACAGGTTCAAGAACTCCGCAAGGTGCTGGTAAATGACCTTAGAGTCCAGTTTCATTTCCCGAGCTTGCATGACGACACGGTAGATCATATGGTTGACTGCCGGAATAAACTTCACCACAGGTAATTTGGTTGAAGCCGAATCAGGTAGGGTCTTCGCATCGCTGACATCAGCGGATGCCAATACCCTCAGACCCACCGACTCCATGCCCTTTTTCCGCTCCCACCAGTCCTTATTGTAGAAACGTTGTTTGACCGCCTTGACCGAAATACCCAACTCTTGAGCCAGTTCTTCTGCTCTCCGGTTGAAAGCTTCCTTATCGCCCTTCAACTTAACCAGCTCATGGTAGACCGACAGATTTACATTCCTCTCAGCGGTGGAACCCTCGACGGGTTCCACCGAAGATTCCACCGTAGTCAATGCCGATTGCGCCACCTTGATATCTTCCACAGCTTGATGCATGAATTTCACCTCAACCCCGGAGATTATCGATTCGCCACGAAAGGTACGACTTTGTTATCGGTTACAACTTGCTCCTCTTTTGCCGAAGCATTCGCATTCGCATTCGCATTCTTCGGCTTGCGACCCCGTTTCTTCGGCAGAAGAACCGGATTATCCGTCTTGGTACGTCTCCAATCCGGCATCCACTTCTTCTTTTGCTCCGTGATAATGATTTCATCGTCCTTGTACCCCAAATATTTCAGGGTTTGCAGAAGCCTTGCCAGACCTTGTGCCGTTCTCCGAATCTCGGTGTAAGTACCCCCAGACTTTCGGGAGCGATACATCACTATGTAGACCACATCTTGATTCTGCCAACCGCGATTCAGATCCAGATTGCTCAGTCTCGATTCGAAATTGTCCATACCAATCACCCTCAACCCTTAATTTTGGATTATCCACGGATTGTCCACCGTGTTAGTTAAATTATACCACAAATGTCGAAAAAGTTCAAGTTTATCCGTATTTTTAAGCCCAATATCCGATATAAATTAATCTCATGTCAGAAAACGACAAAAAGAAACAAAAGAAAGGCAGGTTCAGTAACCCGACAACTGAACCTGCGCCATACCTGAAGTTCCTTGCGGAAAGAAGGTTGTACCATTTGAGCCGAAACAACTTTACCCCGAGAGGTCGAAAGACACCTTAACGTCAAATCGACCATCAGGTACAAGAGTCCCCTTAAGACCCTGCAGGAAGATCAGCAAATCCTCCAAAGATACCTGATTCAACGAAAACGACAAATTGGTAAGTCCCGAAACCGAAGGTTTAGGTGTTGGATTTTCAGGATTCTCCGTAGTGACCCTCGTACCCCCAGTTTGAGTCTTTGTTTGGGCCTTTGTTTGGGTCTTTGTTTGAGCTGGAGCAGGTTGGTGATACACGGTTAAGAGATCCTCCGGCTGGACAATCTCCTTCGAGGACTTCGGCTCCACCGGCTGGGATGTCGGAGTTTGGGCTGGCTTTTGAGTTTGAGTTGCAGTCGGCTTTGTCTTTGCCTTCTGGTCGACCAGCTTCACAGGCGTCTTAGTGGTCTTCGAAGCCTTTGGAGCCGTATCCCCCTCGTTAGGTGCCTTCTTAGGCAGAAGCTTGGAAGGAAACTTCGTCGAACGATCCACCGAAAGTACCCCCTTCGATTGAGCTGGGATGGAGTGCGGCTGGATTTTGGAACCTCTGGTAAGCGGAGCTGTATCAGATACCGCCCCCGATTCCTTTGAGAGGTCGGTTTTCCGCTCTTCCTTGGCCCCGTCTTGGGTAGGTGCCTGTGCAGATGCGGTATCCGTAAAGAACACCCTCGACAGTTTCTTTTCCACCTTCGAACGATTTTCACTATCAAGAGAGGATAGATAGGCTTGAACCAGTGGAATGACCGAAACGTCTTCGTCTACACTCAATTGTCCCCGGTCAAAAATGGAACGATAACGAAAAACCGCCACATGAGAACAACCCACGATTTTTCCGATCTCCGTATTAGACAGGGTTGTATGCTCAAACAAATACTTCAGGTGTCCTGTATTCACACGTTTTCTCATTACATCCAATACTCCCTTCTTGTCCTCTTTCTTGTCTTCCTTCCTGACTCCCTTTAGACGGGACTTTGGAACATCCTCGAGATCTATCAAATATCGCAAGGTACGAAAAATCCGCGACAAGACCCGAGAAGCGTAAGACTGCGAAATACCCAAAAGCTGAGACATCTCCCGCTGAGAAAGCTCCTGCTGGAGAAACAACTCCAAAGCCCGAAGCTCCAAATTAGAAGCGATTTGCTTGAAATGAGCTAAGGCGAACTGCAGGGCGTCGAGGTCTTCCAGCCGCCCGAAATCCGGATCTTCGTACCCCAACATCTCGATGAAAGGTACCCCGTCTTCATCTAATTCATAGTCCGCATCCAGACGTAAAGCTTTACGCTCCAACCACGAACTTTGACTATTGAAGTGCCGTAAAGCCTTACGAATCTCGTTCTGCATACAAAGTGTAAAATAGGTTGTGAAACCACTCTTCTCCGGGTCATATGTCTGCAAAGCCCGCAAAAACCCCATAGAAGCATGAGAGAACAAATCCTCATACTCCAAGCCCGATTCCTTATACCGATTGGTTATAAAATGCACCAGACCAAGATTCCGCTCAAAAAGGCGTTGACAAGCCTCCAAAGAACCCGCTTGGGCTTGGTGGATCAGTAAAAGATTCAAATCATCGGTTTCGGAAGAAAAGTGTTTCAATGAATAAACTCCTTTACCAAATATTCATAAACCTCAGCCGGAAGCAAATGACGTGGTGGATTACCCCGTTGGACTTCCTGCTGAATATAGACTGTCAACGATCTAAAACCCTCGGGAAAATTGACGTATTGGAAATGATGTCGGTAAGGCTTGAAAACCGGATAGAACCGCAGAATCTTCTCCACGTCCTTATCATCGCGGGAGACGATCAAAAACAAATTACGCTCCAATAACAAACGGGTAGCTTGACACTCCTGCATCCCAAGGTCGATCAGGTCGGATACCCCCGTGATGACTTGAAGATCAATGGTTGGATACCGGGCCTTGACTTCCTCCAACGTTTGGTATAGGGGCGGAACTTGATGATGGGAGGAACGTATCTCTTGATCATCCACCGAAAAATATGGGTTTTGGTTAAGCGTGGAATAAAGCATATGTAAACGATGCTCATTAGATGCAAAAATTTTCTTATCTCTTCTCAGAGACGAATAAGGTGCAAACAAAACCTTATCCAGATTGAAGCGGTGCCGCAGAACCTCCGCCGCATGTAAATGCAAAAGGGTTAAAGGGTCAAAGGTATCGATGAAATACCCCCAACGCATGAAACCACCCCAAAACAGGTTTTGTTAAAAGTAGATAACCTCCAACACAAAATGGAAAAGTGAAAAGAAACCAAACATTGACAACAAAAAGAGCGGGCATTTCGCCCGCTCTGATGGCTTTCGAGATAGAAGGTTAGGCCCGATAAAGTGCCCCAAACGGGATGCCGAGCAAACGGGAGATAATGATGGAAATACCAACAAGTCCGCCATCTAACATGTTGTTCGGCAAAAGCATTAACTCCAAACCCACAATAAAAATCAGTGCGCCAATAGTAATAAAGAAAAAGCGGAGTAGGATCTCCGTGACCGTCATTTTATGCACCTTGGTGTGCGCCATACTTTCACTCCTTAAATTTGCAGATTAGACTAAACAGTTTCAAGAATTGAACGGGGAGCCGTATCTCCTTGATCGAGACGAGGAATACGACTTTATTAAGCTGTCTCCCAACGAGCGAATTTTCCGTTTCCGGCGGGATACCCCCTTGCAAGGGCAAGGAGCCGCTAGGTCGGCAACCAACATGGAAAGACGGTACGCCTTGACTCTCCCGCAAGACAAACACTCAGTCTCGGCATACTGGTTCTGCTTTTTATAGAACACCCGTAACACCTTGCGACCCGATAGGGATTTACCCAAATACTTTGAAGTTGAATCGGACTTCTTGCAGGTGCAACGCTTTGAAATCTTGATGGTTGAAAGCGAGCGAATCTTAATATTTCCACATTCGCAACGGACTAGCCAAGTCTGGCTAAGCTGGTTAGGTTGGCTAGGCTGGCTATTCCGGTTGGACTGATCACGATCTGCCTTACTGCGACTATTTGGATTCCCGACAGGTTCCAGTAAGGTGTAAATACCAACTTTGGCATTTGGGAAATATTTAATCCGCTCTTTCCTCTTCTTCTCTGCCAAACAACCACAAGACTTCGTAAGGCCGCTCAAAATATTGTAAAGACGGATTCCTCGCTTGACGGTTCCACAAGAACAACGACAGTCGCAAAGGTAATCCTTCTGCTGGTGATTGTTCGTATTGCGGTAAAATATCGGGTAAATCTTCAGGATCTCCAACTCATAAAACTTCTGACCCGGAGAAACCTGTCTCCACTTCGACGCCAAAAGTGCCTTTCCTCGGAGACAACCGCAACTCTTGGTTCGACCGGAACGAACTGCGTCCCAACGAACCTTGTATCCCTTAGTCCCGCAAGCACAATCACACAGAACGTAGTAATGGCGACCAATCTTGAAAGGCTTCGAAACGACCGTTAAACGACTGGAAGTTGCATTCAAAACAGACATAACTACCACCCAAACAACAAGAGTAAAACGAGACGTAAATTATAAGTGGCGTGAGAGGATGAATCCAAAAAGAAAACCTAGTTGAGTACAACTAGGTTAAAAATTCATCGAACATTGAATTATTGTGCAAACCGTTCTAGCTTAAAATTATCAATACTAGTCCCATAAAAAATATTTTTCATCTGTGAAGGACTCCTAAAGTATCAAATTCTTACTCATGTTACACTGGATTTATAAACTGTTACCAAATGCCACACGTATCAAAAAGAAAAATTCCGTTACATTATAAAGTAACAAACTCGAATCTCAGAATAAGAAAAAATACCCCCAACGGGGGTATTATGAGATACCCTTCTCCTTACCGGAAACTCTACTCCGTTTAGGAGTAAGACCCTTACTCTTCAAAAACTTACTGACCGCATAATAGCTCACACCCAATTCCCTCGCTAAGGGCTTCCAAGGTTTATCCGCATTTCGCAGAAGATACTCCTCCATCTCGGGAGTCAAAGAACCAGATTTAACTGACTCAACCGAAGAAGAATCATCTGATGGAAGCCTATCGACTACTTCTTTAACCTCACTATTATCAACTACCAACTTTACAGACGTCAACTGCTTCTTATCCTTCAGTAACACACTCGGATCAGATACTCCCTTACCCTTGCCCTTTACTACCCTCAACTTATGCTTATCTGCTGTAGCATCCGCAGGAACACTCGAAGATTTTTTCTCAGAGGAACCCCCTGCTGATGCCTGCTTGGATTTACCCCCGGAGCTACCCTTAGCCTCTTTCTTGGATGTACGTGGTTCAACCTTTTCTTGCTTATCCGAATTCTTAATCGACTCCGCCAAAGACTTACGATTATCCTGTTCCTCCTTAAGAGCATGCTCATACACAGAACTAAAATCAGAAGTAAAAGGCAAAGGAACTTTGTACTTCCTGGCCACAACACGTACACGTTGACGAGTAACATTCAAATTTTTCGCAAACTCCGTCAAGTCACTTCCCATGCTCTTATTATAATTACGCAAGCAATGCAGAATTTCCTTCTCCTTTGCATCTGTGAGACGGACCCTAGAACAATCATAAGTAGAAAACATATCTCCACCCCCGGAAAAATAAAGGAGTCGATCAATTTAACGACTCCCTCCAAATAGCATTACTCATCATCCGATTCTCCACAATGACAAAAATGCGGATAGGGCATTCCTTCCGTTGTCCCTAGAACGAAACCGCAGAAGGAACACTCCTCATCTTCATCAAGGTCGTATTGATTTAAACACCTCGGACACAACCCCTTACCAATACAATCTTCACAAGGGTCAATGTCCACAGAGTCATCCCCGATATCCGATGGGAGAGTAAAAGCCGGATCATCGACTTCTACTGTACCGCCCCAACCTTCGCAGGACTCGCAATACATCGGGTAAGTCTCTTCATATTCTTCTCGTTCTTGCCGAACACGTATTGCAGTCCTAACACAAGACTCCAAATGACGCTTCACCAAATCACCACCTTATGTGTGATTGGCTTCGACTAAGCTGCTTAACAGATATTATAACATTTTTATCCACAAAAATCAACACAATCTCTTTGAAGAATAAATAGAATTAAGTAAATTTCATTCTCGACAAAAACTTTAAACAAAATTTAACAACCATACATCTCTTATTATTCCCTAGATATTAACCTTCCATACCTTATGCAGAAGGTAATAAAACTAAACAAGCATAAAATACAAAAACCACGCATAGGCTGTGTGGTGAACCACACAGCCATTAACCCACCTCTTTACCCCACGGAGAGTTGTCCCTTCAATTCAGGATGAGATTGATACCCCATCAATTCGAAATCCTCCAACTGAAACTCCTCCAAAGCCTGACCTCGATACCGAATCCGCAACTCTGGTAAAGGATACTCCTCTCGCTCCAGTTGAATCTTTATTTGCTCCACATGATTCAAATAAATATGAGCATCCCCAAAAGTATGGATAAACCTACCCGGTCTCAAACCCGTAAGGGTAGCAATTATCGCTGTCAGAAGCGCATAAGAAGCGATATTAAAAGGTACCCCCAAGAAAACATCTGCCGAACGTTGATACAACTTGCAATCCAAAAACTCATCCTTCCTCACATAAAACTGAAACAAAACATGGCACGGTGGTAAAGCCATTTGCTCCAGATGAGCTACATTCCATGCCGAAACAATATGACGTCTGGAATAAGGATTGCGCTTAATATCCTCGATAACTTGCATTACTTGATCAATAGAAGAATCTCCACTCTCCCACCTACGCCATTGAACTCCATATACAGGTCCTAAATCCCCATGTTCTTCAAGGAAAGACGGATCTTCCGTCAAGCGCTTAGAAAACTCCGGTAACGAAAGGGAACCACCTTTCTCCCGATACAACCGATGAGCATCAGCATTCCAAATATTTACCCCGTTAGTGACCAAATAACGAATATGACTATCACCTCGAAGAAACCACAACAACTCATGTACAATAGCCTTAAACCGCTTCGACATATCCTTTGTCGTCAAAAGAGGGAAACCCTGAGTCAAATCTACCTCAATTTGAGGGCCAAATAAAGAGATCGTACCCGTACCAGTACGATCCTTACGAAACTCACCATATTTCAAGATTTGACGGCATAGATCTTTATATTGCCGCATATAGACACTCCCCAAGTATAAATATTAACGATATTTCTCTATTACCGCCTTCAAACCCTCGTCCACCGGAACATCAAAGGTTAACTTTTTGTAATGAACTTTCACCGTAGTTTCTCCGTAATTACCCGAAATAGCTACAGATCCATCCGAACTAACAATCTTAAAGGAAGAACCATCATTCTGTTCCACCTTAAAGTCCTGAGACTTCAAAAACAGCTTAACCGCTTCTTCCTTCAGAGATTGCGAAACGCCTTCCGTAACCGAAGAAACCGCCGATTTCACATCATCCGGAGTATAGGTAACATAAGAAAAAATCAAGGAAGCCACCGCAATCAAAGTGATGATCCACTTTACCACGGTCTTGATGAGCTTGATCACCACAACAATAACGACTAAAGCTATGACCACCAATACCCAATTATCCTTAACGAACGGAACAAGTGTATCCAGCATTAAACCTACCTCCTAAACTCTTAGCGATTTAAAACATTCGATGAACCTTTTATCAATATCGACGACCCAAAACTGCGTAGAGGAAGGTACCCCCAAATGCCGCTTAAATAACTCTGCAACCAATACGGGATTCAACCTACCGACACCCGTACCCAAAGCTGGTAAAGCCACGGAAGAAACCTTATACGTTCTACAAAACTCCCTCAAACTTTCCAAACATCTGCTTACAATATCATAATCCGTAAATCCGCCGGGAAACTTCATAGTCACCAAATGAATTACACCCTTGAAAGGTAAGCTCCCCGCACTAGTGACATACAGCGTGCCGGGTTGCGGATTCAACCTTTTACAAACCTCCGTGGCCTCTTGCTCAATAATCGCACCGCCAGCTTTGCGAATCGCTCCGGCTACCCCTGCTCCCATTGGCCCTATACCATTTGCGGCATTGCAGATATACTCGACCTCATGAAAAGTCGTTATATCTCCCTCATACGCCTTTAACACACCATTAACCCCCCAAAAGGTATCCAAAATTAAAAGGAATCCGTTGATCACAATAGAAGTCCATAAACAAACACCGCATATTCGTTCCCGGCTGTCCGTTAATGAGCCATGTAAATCTCCGCTTAGGATCTACTTGCACTAAAATCGAACGAAGAAAACCAGTATTCGTATAAACAATCATCCGTCTACCCGTCGAAGTCAAGAAATGGTAGGACTTTATTACAGCTCCTCCATCACACTTCAAAAAGCGGGAGACTTTAACCCTCTTTCCCAAGGAACGTAAAATATCAGTCAAACGATCAATAATCAGGACTTCCGCACTGCTGGGTTCCCCAAACTCAACAACGGTATTCCCCTTAGTCCGTACCTTCATAAGAAGCCCATTATCCAACAAAAGATAATGAGTATTAAAACTGGAATACCCCTCCGAGCATGTAAACAACAACTGCTTTGCCTTATAAGGCTTGACCGCAAACAACTCTCGATTCAATACATCCAACATTCTAATATCCCCCTTACATGACTTTTATAGTCTAGGGACATATCTATAATATACCAAGAAAGTACAAGAAAAATACCCTAAGACACAACTCTCACTTCATCAATTCCTCCCGCACCTTATTGAAGAAAACCAGAAGTTTCTCCTGCAAAAGATCTACATCCTCAACAGACTCAGCATGATAGGTAAAACCATTTTTCGTAGGTCCAACATACTCTCCAGCCGTCTTAAACTCCCTGATCTGCAAAAACAAATTTCCACTCCGGGTATTCTCATCGAGCTTAAGACGAACCTCAGTCGTTTCGTTAACCTCGAAAGACTCCGTAATCAAATTATAAAAGTTATTTCCATAAGCCATAAAAATACCCCCATACTTAAATAATACTACACTAACCTTAATTAAGGATTTCCCCAATCATATCTAAATTAGGTAAATCTACGCACATATAAAAAGTACAACCAAACTGTACCCCAAATAAACATAATTCCTTCTTAGCATAAAAAGAGAGAAGAAGCTCTTCAACAAGAGCTTCTTCTCTACGGGTGGGGTAGGTCACTTCGCACAGCCACCATAGACCGTCTAAGATGGTGGTTCCCCATCGCCGGACTACGGAATCTGGTACCGACCACGTCCGCCCGCCAAATCGACCATGTCCCATCCCAAAACGGACATCCGGTAACAGCCTCGCGGCATTCATCTTCACAATCCGCTACGCCCTTCACACATACCCCATTCCACTCGGGGTTCCAACGGCGGCACTGCGGAACTCTCGCGATCCAGCTCTCCGCTCCGACGAGTGCGTCTTTTCATCATATTGAGGGTAGCATATTCTTACAGCCTACCAGTGCGCCACTGACGGGATGTTCGTGGTGGTAGGTTCCCCTCCGTAAGTCTCCAATCAACCGCTAAGTCCACCTGCTTCACAACCCCGACACCTCGGTCGAACCTTCTCTAAGCGGCCATCGAAGGTTATGGGTATTCACTCCACAGGATGAACCGTTTCAATCAACAAGATGACATCCCTACATCTTGCTGACCTATAGCCCTGCTTGGGCTACTTCCACACCCAACACACCCATTAGGTATGGAAGTAGACCAATCAAGATTGAGGGTAGGTGTGACCAATCCCGGCCTACATTAAGATTGGTCGTTCCTTACATTGCTCGCCACGTCCTACACCAGCGCACAGTGCATTTCATGCACCCACTACAGATCAATCTGTAGGAACCACGTGTCTGGTTGTAAGATGCAGTTTTACTTCACCCTAGCGCCCTTATGGTTATTATCAGCAACTAGGTAACAAACTGCACCACTAGAATATCTCCGTAGTAAGGAACCAACATTTACCGTTGACGCTTTCCATTATAGAGGGTATATCCCATTTTGTCAAGCAAATGTTAGCAAAAAGTTAAAAATTCTCAACCAATCAATTAGCCACTGCCTCATAAATTTTGAAAGGCAGTACCCCTAACGGGGCTGGAAGCGTATTGTGATAATCAACAGAGTCGTCCTTTACTCTAGCAAGCCTCGGATCGAAAGTCCCTGAGTAATACACGTCATCGATAATAGCATAAAAACCATCCTTGTACTCCGCAAGAGCAAAAGAAGTCGTTCCGTCAACGTCCAAAACCTTATCCGAAGAAGCCCTCGAATGGTCAAACTCAACCCAATAAATCCCACCGTCGATGTACGGACTCAAGGTATCCGCAAAGTTCTCCAAATTCACTTCCTCAACCAACAAAGCACCCTTACGTAAATCCTTATACCCCATAAATGACACCCCACAACACATACTCACAAATACGTATTTAAAATAAAATCAACCCTCCAAACGGAGGGTCATCAGGTTTTGCAGACCAAGTCGTCTGCCAGAACACACTGAACCACCTACTTCAACCTTAAGCTGGTGGTAGTCGGGCGACCTCCACGTCACCGCTTGGAGTTTTACGGTATCGATCCCGCACCAACCCACAGATCAGCTACTTCACTCCCAAGCTACTGACCTCTCCACATCGTCCGGGCCTTTTGCAAGGCTACAACTGCACCCGATGTGATCGCCCATCGAGAACTATTGCTTACGCTCATCTCGCATCCCTTTCTAGCGACCCAAGCCTCTGGCTCCATCGGATGCATTTGTAGTCTTGCAAACCCCTGAAGCGGAAAGATTATTGATAGGTTTTGCTGAATCCGTCATCAGCCAAGACACACTGCCTCGACTACTTCAACCTTAAGCCATCGAGCGTGGGTAAGCCTATCGCCTACTCTTGGAGCTTCTCACATATCTCCCGTGAGCGAGGTCTCAGTCGGCTACTTCACTCCCCAAGCCACCGACTTCTTCATACTCCATATAGAAAATGGAGAGAAGATATCCAATGTGTGAGCTTTACAGACTTCCAACCGTCTGTCAGGGTTCGACCACCTACTACTTAAACTCCAAGCCCAGTAGGTATCGGGTGCATCCTTTCAGCACCATTGCGGGAGTTAACCTACTCCCGATCAGCAACCGCCGTCCGAGATAACCTCGAACCAACACCAAAGCGGTCGCCACCCCTACGACAACTCTCGTAGGGCGCAATGCGGTACTCAGACCGCTATCCCAAGCGATGACTACCCGACATCTCTGCATCCGCCTTCCAACGGTCACCCGATGCCGAGCAATCTACCGCCTCTCCGCTAACAGCCCCCACCACTCGCCTAGCGGACACCCAGACCTAGCTACTTTCGACCATTAGGGGAAGCCCACCCCTGTGTCCCATAGTCGGGGAGACTTACGTCTCTACACACCTAGCCGACCTGAGCTTACCAAAGCAGAATGAAACAGAACCTAAAGACACTTTTAATATACCATTAAACTCCAAACATATCAAGAGGTTATCAACCAAAAATTAAAAAATGTCTTAAAAAATTTAACCCAACACCTGCCTGAAATCATACGATCCGTCACGCAAGGATCTTAAAGCCTGCTCCCAATCCAACTCCATACCCCAAAGTATTAATTGGGGCTCGACCTTATAATCAAAAGAACTGTAAATAACCCGCTCTGAACCAAGACGGTAAACAGGTACCCCAAAACACTTCCCATAATTCACTACCCAACGGGAACCTCCATCCACGAACCCGTCAGCCACAACATAAATCTCGTTCGAAATAGCGGCTTGAAGTACATCTCTTTCCACCAGCCGCTTTTGAGGTTGACCAAAACGAACTCCTCTTTCCCACTTTGCTCTCGTAATAAAAGGATGAATGGTAGCTCCATAAAACCTAATTTGATAAGCCAACTGCTCGTTCTCCGGTGGATAAATCCGCTCATCTGGAGAAGTAGAAAGAACAGCTACCGTCTTTACAAAGTCCCCCTCAACACTTAAAGCCCCTTGATGTGCCGCTGTATCAATACCCCTCGCTAACCCGGATACCACAATATATCCCCGCTGGACACTTTGCCTTGCAAAATCGAAAGCTACCTTCAATAACTCTGGACTTGCATTCCTCGAACCAATAATAGCTCTAAATTTTCTCGGGTAGTTAAAATCAATCTTAGACCTTCCAATTACAACAACCACAGTAAACCCCCTCAAACCTTTCACTCTATAATAAAACCCCTCAATAAACCTAAATAAGGTTTGCGAGAGGTTTCGCCTTTTACCAGCACGTTTAGCCCGACATGTTGTGGTGCAATATATTGAAACGTGAGCATAGGTGTCCGTTATTTGGGCTTCCTTTCCTCGGCCGGCTTATGCTCTTTCATCAATTGACGAAGACGATTCAGACCGGGGCTGTTGGTTTTTATACTGCTGGTCGCATAGTTTATGAATTGCTGCATCTCATGTTCACTCTCAAATTCGATCTGCATTGGATGAATCGGTTTGATTGCAGTGGTCATTTTGTGACCTCCTTCCGTCCCCTTGTACTTCGTCATACCACAATCCCTCCACCAAAAGTTTGCCCAATAAAATCGGGAACAAACCTTGCATTCCTCGAACCAATAATAGCTCTAAAATTCTCCCGCCCAAAATCACTCTTGATCTCATCATTGCTCAAGTACCCCGAGCAACATTTTACTTCCCCAGTTAAACTATTTGTATAGTATGATTCCTAGTCCTACCCCAAGAAGCGTAAAAGCCCTGCACTTGGACTCTATTCGACAAATAGCATCCCAAAAAACACAGGAAAGTGTCCCGTGATACCGCAATTTTGCCATTTTGCGCGAAAACATCGATTATATCCGGTACCTGATCCATACAAGTGACCGCCAAAGTCACTTTACAACCCCAATCAGTCAGATAAACAACGTCCCGACCAATATACTCCCGTAGAAAGTCCACATCCAAATACCCAAAACGCAAGGTACCTTGCCATGGATTTGGAACATTAGTGGGATCGTAAATCCCAGCATAAGGGGCTTGTACGAGCTCGTTAGGCATCGGTCCAGCTCCATGTCTGGTAAGATACGCCCGAGTCACATAACAGACTTCCAAATCATAACTTACAGAAGGCAAATACCCCTTGAGATCCCATAAAATCTGCAGAACATTCTTAACCCCGGTCGAAGTATGAGTAATATGCGGAGAAAACTCCACCAAGTCTTGATCCAGAAGCAAACCTTGGGCTCCTTCAAAGACTATGTAATCCACGTCACGCAGAATTCCCACAGAACAAACCTTGACTCGACCAAGGAAAAACCGACAATCATCCAAGAAAGCGTCGATAACCCCGTCATCGCTTAATAACGATACGTATGGTTCCGGCAAATCCGCCAAAGAAAGACCAAGTTCCTGCAATCTTGCCGGAACATACTTCGAACGAATCACTTCTAAAATACCCCGAAACCCGCTTGGGGTCATTAGTTTGTCAAACAACATACCAACAGTTGTTCGATACGCCGTATTCTCGCAACGAACAACCGTCTCACTTATCCCCAAACCGCAACTCCCATGACGGGAATCCCCACGTACCGTCTCCACCGCCTGATTTATCAACATATCAAAAGGCGTGGAGAGTATAGACTCCCGATCAACATAAATAAGTGGGAAATTTCCTCTAATCTTTGGATAAAGAATCTCATACTCCTTACGGAACATTATCGGATTGCTGATAAAGAAACGACTCAAATAAGTCCGTCGACCAAGCAAAGAGCCAGAACCAAAATGACTGAACACATGCTCCAAGCCCTCCGGCGTCACTACCGTATGTCCTGCTTGTGCTCCACCATTAAAACGCACAACAAGAGCATTCTCATCTTGACTTGCAAAATAGTCCGTCATTAAGCCTTTACCTTCATCTCCAAAATTTGCTCCGATGACAACTTTAACCTTTTTACGCACGATAAAACCTCCAGTATGTACCTAGCAATATTATACACTTAATATCCATAAAAGTCAAACTATAATCATATATTTTTAATACATGTCCAAAAACCAAAATTGTAAAACAAAAAAAAAGTAGTCGTACTTCACATAGAAATACGACTACTTGGCTGGAGATCAATCGAAGGTTACCAGACCAGAAGATGCTGAACCAACCGGAGTGACATCCTTGATGGCTTCCCGAACCACCAAGCTGGTCGAACCATCCCAGCTCCGTGCCACCTTATCCTTGTCTTCCCCACCGAGAACCTGCAGGAGCGAAACGATCACTTCACCCATCTTGGTGTGATCCTTCAGCCGAATAGCACGTTGCCCCAACAGATCCCTCCACTGTCGAAGAACTTCGTCGCCGTCATACCGGAAGCCGCTTCCTTCCTCCACTATCAGGTGGAAAACCTCGTACTTCCGAGAAACCTCTTTCAGCAAATCCTCGGAAGTGAAATCCGTTTGCGGCTTGTAGCCAAAAACCTTCTCAATATGCTCCGCCGGAATTTTAGCTGTCGGACGTTCATCTCCGACAGTAAACAGATACCCCTTCTTACCCCGTTTCTCCATGCTGTCAATCTCGGTATGCCGGGATGCGAAGTACCACAGCAAAGCATACCCCTCGAAGTCATTTCCGCCACCGCCACGCTCCAGCCAGATCTTCGTAAGCTGTTCCGCAATACGAATATCCGCCTCGAACTGCGTGACTTGAAGCGGGGCATCGTCGAAGTAAGCATCTCCAATACCCGCCATCAGAATATGCGGGTCTGTTACCGGCTTCCGATTGTAAATCTCGGTCGCCAGAGTAGGCAGACCCGTGCGGGCCATCGCATCCAGAACCCGATCCATCGAACCCGTTACGTCAAGTCCGATGATAATCGGGGTCGAATTCGGATTGTCCACCGAGTCTCTCGACTCCCGTATTCCGTTTTTCATCTTCTTAGGATCAAGCTCGTCCACCATATGGCTAGAACTGTAGATCCCACTCGCACCCGTGGTGCTGGTCTTGCTGTGGATATGCCGCGAAGAATATGTAGCCCAATCACGTGCACTCCAACGACCCGAACCCATAACAATACCTCCTAAACTTTAAAGATACCAACATTATAATAAATATATCAGAATTTGTCAATAAAAAGTCCCATACATTTTTACTCTATTTGGCAAATAAGCTCGTCAAGCCTTGTAAACATCCTCCAACGAAACCCGCATCTCTACAAACTCTCGCTTACCCCAACCTTTCTTGAGGGTTTGACCCCAAAGCTCATATTCCTTGAAAGGATCAGCTTTAGAACCCCCAACCAGCCACTCTGCTACCGGTTGAGGTAAAGTGGTATGCCGCAAAAGAGAAGTACCCAACGGATCACCCAACAAAACCCGACCTATTTGACGAATGCTATCCAAATCCGTCTCATAAGTGGCCTTCTTCTCCGTCTTGACCCTCATACTCATAACATCAAAGACTTCCTTCGGTGCGCCAATGAGCTTCTCCCCGAAAGGAACTGTATACCACCAACCACCAAGAAGTACCCCATTATGATCTTGGGGTGAGATGAAGTAGTTATCCACCGTAATACCGTTATGCGCCAGCTTATTGAAATACAAAAAGCAAGCCAAATTGTACAGGCTACTCAAAATCCACGCCATATGCCTGTCCGGTATTTGACCCTTAAAATAGTTCAAAACCAGACGCAAAGGAACACATCTTCAGATTTGGATACCACAACTCCCAAAAATTCCTCCGTTTCAAACCGATCCACAATATTTGGCAGGAACCGTTTGAACTCAGACTCCATTCTGGTATCCGCAAAACGTAAATCTCGAACCCGTTGTCGATAATTATCGTAAAACCGCCGATGCATACGGTCAACCAAATAGATCACATGCGTTCGAGATACATAAAACTTCCCAAGTTCAAAATACCCCTCATACTGAGGGCGAATTCTGACCAGCTTCCCATCGAGCGTTATCAGCTCAACATAACTCGATGTCTTCCAAGTCCCGTCCTTCAGCATTTGTTGACCAAGCTCATACAACTTATTCAGCTTGATCATTACGGAAGTCGCCAGATCTTTGTCCTCATGCGAATCAGGATGCCAGATCCTGACCAACGACCGATACTCCGCTTTAAGCTTGTCCATATCGCAGGAAAAAATATCCCCTGGATACTTAGCGTTCAAAATCTGCTCCGCTGTTAAAGTATTGATCATAATATTACCCCCAAGAACCGAATAACTCAGATACCCAAAACCCAATCGCAACCTAACCCATCTTGAAGATGAGAGCCTCCGCCCGCCAAAGAACTTTCCGAAACCCTGAAACCATGCTTCCTTAAGAAAGAAACTGCTTCAGGTGTTAAAACGCTCTCAAACACGATCCGAGTAAACCCATGCTTTCCCGCAAAATCACGCAACAACTGCAGAAACTTAGTGCCGTAGCCCTTTCTTGTATGTCGAAAGGCTATCCTAGCAACAATAATCGTCTTAGCATGTGGATTGAACCTCAAGAGCAATTCATTCTCCTCACCATCCACAAAGAAACGCCCAAAGTCCACCCGATGAGACACTTCTCCGTTGCAATCTTCTTGAAACAACTGGACTACCGATTGAAGATCCTGCACCGGAACCTTGAAAAACATCAAACTACCACCTTTCAAAGACTATTTTACCAATACCACTATTATAACAGAAATATCCAATAAAAACAAGAGAACTCCCATACAGAAATTATAATACCACAAATGAAGGCTGACCTTAACGGTCAGCCTTCAACATAGCCGATTACCTATTCAACTGAATACCCCACCGCTGGCCGCTTCGAATACTTATCTGCGTAAGCACAAGCGGCAATAGCATCAGGCTTGATCCGTGGGATCATCCCAACAGACTCCACCCGACGAACCATCTCCTCCACATAAAGAGCAGTCCGGTTCACTCGCTCATCCGTTCCAGCATCCACGTCAATGAAGAAATTCAAAGATGCACCTTGATACACATACGGAAGAACGATATCCTCCAGAGCAGTACGAACCTCACCCGTGAAAAACAAAGCAACCTCTTCACTTAAAGTAGTCTCCATCGAGAGCTTCTCCTTCACCGAATGAAACTCCCGAGGAATAACCACTCGACGGTAACAAGCCCACGCACCCTTACCCACACGTTGGATGATTACCCCCGTAACAAAGGTAGTGTGACCCTCATGCACTTGACAGTCCGTACCGATCATTAGATTATAAACTGCTCTAGGATCTTTATTCATGAACTCCTTAATCCGTTCAAAAACCATCTCCAAAGAAAGGCCACTTTCCGTAGTATTCTTAAACTCCAGATTGTGAATCAACTTATAAACTTTCTTCTTGCTCATAATTAACGTCAATGTCAGTAAAACAACATGACTTCCTCCCTTTCACTCAAAATACCCCTAGTCTGATGAACTTCGTGACGTATTCGGCTTTTCCACCACTACTGCGGTACAAACACATTTCCCAGTAAAATACGGGCAAAAAGAAACGGAATCACAATCCTCTTTCCACAAAGGAACCTCTTGCTTGATAACAAACCCTTGACGCAGAAATAAGGATTCTGCCAGCCACCCATTCGGAGTGCGCCAACCAACTGCATCAAAGAAGGGTAAATCTTTATGGTTTTCTAACACATAGTTCAATAAAAGCCTGCCAACTCCTTGTCGCCGAAACCCTTCATCCACAGCTAAATGGTATATCCTACCGTCAGAATTTATTGCAATGACTCCAATGACCTTACCAGAATCCTCAGCCACATAGACTGTATCCCGCCCCAAAAGGGACTCCACATAGGCTATGGAGCTTTCTCCAAACAACAAGTACCGACGAAAAAGACTCTCAATAGCCTCCACATCTTTCACACCGGCTAAACGTACTGTAATCATCTCTCCATTGTCTCCTCATAAAGTTACCCCTACGCAAGTGGCTAGGGAGAAAGTAACCAAATGCTTTGTTACATCATTAGTGTAAACACAATCACCCACACCAACCACAATATCTCCCCTAAACATACCTGAACTACCTTCCCTACAACTATAATTGTAATTAATAAAAATACCCCGTTTTGAACGGGGGTGCTAAATACAACCTTTATCTTCTCAGATATGGATCAATAAGCACCGTAGGTACGACATAAATACGCCCAGCTTCCTCTACTAAACTTAACGTTTTGGCGTGCTTAGGCATACCCAACAGCTCTCCATCCACAAAAGCCAAAGCAGTACCCCAATCGACTTTACGTGGCAAGGGCTTAACAAATAGCTCACTCGAGCGACAAATGTACACCCTCGACATCGCTTTCATAGCCCGACGATATAAAGAAACACTACGTAAACTATCCCTCACAGAAGGACGCAAACAACCTATTACCACATCAGGTAAATACTCATTTGCCATTACAATCACCACCCAAGTGAAAATCTTGTATTGAGTGGGGGAGGTTGCAGGATTTGAACCTGCGCAACCGTTGCTAACGGCTTTGACCGCAGGAGGAATCGAACCCCTAGAGGGGGCTACCCTCCGATCCAAGTAACCCCCACCTAACTCACCTACCGTATGTCTTCTCCCAAGCTACCGAACCATATAGGGTCGGCCCACCCGAGCATCCCGAAAGCGCTCCGACAAAAGGATGCCTCTAAGCAAGAAGACTTACCTACGATCAAGACCATTTACACGTCAACGGCTCCCACCACGCCTGACGAGAACTCGCGATCCACGGCGGAATAACCTCCTGCGCGACCATACACTCGATAGCCAACGCCCCGCGAGCCTACCTAAAATCACCTTGCCGCCACAGCCCCCTCCCGCTTGGCGGAACGTCCTCTGGACTTACCCCTCGCCCGGTCTTCGCCGGTACGAATTCCTTCGACAGATCAAGTATACCTACCGATACACTGATCTGAAGCCCACCATCACTGGCCCCACACTCGCCTGATGGGTACCCCTCCGTCGGAGGCTTACCCTCCTCGCGGGAGCTACCCTTCGCTCCAAGTAACCTCCATAAAAAGAAGTATGGTGCGCCCAGGGGGACTCGAACCCCCACGCCCCTACGGGCGCCGGATTTTAAGTCCGGTGTGTCTGCCAGTTCCACCATGAGCGCGAATGAACAATAACGAACTATGCAACGTGTAAAAGATCAAAATACATCTCCAAAAAGTAAAAACATTACCCCATTTGAGTCGCGATTGATACCAACCTACGCAACTCTTCAATAGGTTTGTCGTGAAAACCGAAACCATCTTCCAATTATCCTCAGTCCACTGAGAAAGGTCAGAAGGCAAAGATTCCATCATAACCGCATGCAACTCATTCCACCGCATCCACATCGACTCAGGAGCAGTAAATAATGAATCCTGTACAACTTTATTCGACAAACGAATGAACTCCTCGTTTTGAGTATACTTCTGCATCTCTTTAACAACCTCAGATATTTTACGCACCCAAAACCTCCAATACCCCTAGTCTTTGATAATCAAATAAGTTAGAATTAATAATACCACAATTTACCGCAACCGTCAACAAAATCAGCAAAAATATGACATCATTCTTCAAAAATATCCCAAATAAAGCCTAGATCTCCTTGGTACCGACAGTATCAATACCCATAGCTCCTCTTACTGCTTCCAACAAGACCCTTGCCATCTTTTCAGCTTCAATTACACAAAGCTCAAATTCAACCTCATCCGAAACATTAGAAACCAACTGAATAACCTCTTCACAAGCATGATTACAAATTAAAAATTGTGGGAACTTAGCTTGCGAACGAGATACCACTCTCGTTTGAAACCCACTTTGAAAACCACCCAAACTCATAACCCACCCACCTTAGATCCGTACAACTGCTTAAAGAGATTGAAATTTCTCGGGTCAACAGAAAGTAATCATTTACTATCGCCTCATTAAAATTATTCCTCCTTAATAGCATAAATAACACCGCGATCTGTCAATAAACCACGCTCAAACGCGGCTCCCGAAAAGCCAATAAATCGGTAAACTTTCATCTGAATCTGAGATACATGCTTCAAACAGTACTCGTAAAAAGCATCCTCTGCAGTACTAGCGGTAATAAACCCCTTACTGTCAAAAGACCCCGGAACACCACCGAGAACTTCATACTCCGATTTACGGTCGTTTATATTAACAAAGTTATTATGACTCCAAGTTAAAGGAGCTAACCAAATACGACTTCTCGTAATCTGATTGATATAACTTACCCCTTGAAACCCCTTTGTCCAATTCGTCTTTCGATTAAAACCCCTTGAACGAGCTTGTTGGTCGAAAAACCCCATTAAATCATAACTGAAATCGTACTCAAATTGATCAACAACCTGTCCATCGACTAGAACACAAAAAGGTAAACCCTTCACCGTAATAAACATAAGACTACCCCCATCAAACTATTTACAAATATAGCAAATGATCTTTGATGGACAAACTGACTCAAAGTTGGAGAAAAATCTCCAAACGACAAAGTCCACTAAACAGAAAATCAATAACGGCGTCCCTGAGAGAACTCGAACCTCCGACACTACCTCTATAACCACTACCTTCAACGAGTCTTGACGAAACAAAAAACCTAGCACATTAGTGCTAGGTTCTCAATACAGAACTATTAGTAGAAAACCTCCTCTATATAATTCGCCAATTCCATTATCATGTTATAAACTTGAGATATCCTACCGATATTTTTATTGTAAGAATTACTAGACGCTAAACCCTTAAAAAAGTTCCATGAATTAGTTGAGGTGTCAAAAACGTAAGAATACACCTGATAATCACGCAGCGACCAGCTACCCTCTTCCATTTGAGAATCAATCCTGAATTTACGATTTTCCCTATCTTGCAATAATACCTCAAAAATACAATCAGTATATCCCATGAAATAACCTATGCTATAGTACGTAAACTTTCTCATTTTTACATTAGGTGTTATTAGCGCCCCTTCTCTTAAAATGGCAGACAACTTTATAGCGTAATCTCTCTGCCGATCATCCAACTTCACACACGTCATTTGTTCAGCAATGCTAGGATGTATTTCCACATTATTACTGTCAAGTGAGATAATAGGGAAGTTACCCTTAATGGCACTTATAATCTTCTTACCGTCCTTACTAACAACTTTAGCATTGTAGTACCCCGTACTTTCATATTCTATGAGTTGGGGTTCAGTTAAATCAACCACCTGTCCACTGAAGTCGGTTACTCTATAACCCACTGTTTCCCCATTTTTAACCAACTTGGCTAAAACAATAACTACATCATTATCTATTACCTGCAGTGTTCTTGCATCCAAGACAGGTAAACGATTAACACTTCCATCCAAACAAACCAATTCACCATTAGATAAGGTAGCATGTTTACAACCATAATGATTTAAATGCTTGTACGCATTTTGGATATTAAAATCCGCAAAAGCACCTGATACCTCATCAAGCAACCTATACCCCACTGTTTGGTTTCGATGTTTGATAACCGCTATTACCCTTAACATATTAGTCACCACCTCGTTTATTTAAGCAAATATAAAAATATATCCCCCCTCGTAATTTACCCACTCAAAGTAAAACACCTTATACCAATAAAAATTATCCATAAAAACAAACCCACTATCAATTATGATAGTTGGTTTGTTTGATATTCAAATATTTAGTCTCATTATGGTAGGTAATGCGGGAATTGAAACCACGCCTCACCAATCCGAAGGGCATATTCTACCACTGAAATAATTCTCTATATAGCATCCTCTGAAGGACTCGAACCCTCACGTCCAATGAACACTACCCCCTCAAGATAGCTTGTCTGCCAACCCCACCAAGAGTGCATAGTATGGTGATGCGTAGGGGATTCGCACCCCTGATGACTCGATTGAAAGTCGAGTGACTTAATCCACTTGTCAAACGCACCACGTATCAAACATACAAGGTTTGGCGACGTAGACGGGAGTTGAACCCGCAAGCATAATACTCTCCGCCAGATTGAAAGTCTGGTGACTTTACCAATTTGTCTACCACGCCGTATTAACCGTCTCTTACTTCAAAAATCTCCTCGCCACCCTCTCGCATGAGGGTCACCTTCTTTCTATGCAGTATTGTTATGGTGGGGAAGGTGAGAATCGAACTCACTCAGCCTTGCGATAACGGTTTTACAGACCGCTCCGGCTCTCCAACTCCGGCGCATCCCCATATATGGTCGGCAGGGAGAGATTCGAACTCCCGAAACCCTAAGGGAACTGATTTACAGTCAGCATGCTTTAGCCTCTTGCATACCTGCCGATATTATGGTGAGCAATGGAACTTAATACTACGTATCCATTACCCACCATGAAGATTACTTCACTTTCACTTAACTGGTCTTCTCAGGGAGAATCCTCGTTGTGTACCCCATATCTGCCCTCATATTAGTAACTACTTCTCCGCACTTAGGACAGTTGATATCCTCCCAATCCGCATAGCCAGGTACAATAGTTACTCTCACCTCAAAGTGACACCCACACTTACAGGTTAGCTCTCTTGCTTGCCCTCGTTCTTCTTCGATACGATCACGATAGGATTTTGCCAAATAGATCACCCTCTCTCTGTTTTACCCCCTACTTATGGTAGGGGTTACAGTTAGTATATCTTAATATCGTAGTCCCCTATCAATATGTTGTAAGATTTAGATCTTTACTTCGTTCGCTTGACCTTGTATATACTATAACATGGATAACCTTGGGCGTCAACACTATTTTTCAAATATTTCTCAATAGTTTTTAGCCAATCTCCATACCTGAATTAGGCACACTCAAATAGACCCTCTCAACTGCATTAGATCTACAGTAGGTCAGACATAACTTCGTCTTTTGAATTTTCAACTCCATTCGATTCTTAAACTCCATAGGTCACCTCTTACCCCTATAGGCTCGATCAGGTGGAGTTGAACCACTCGGAGTCGCTCGCGAAAACGACCTCTGACTGCCAAATGTCAGATACCCCTCGAACGAATATGGCTGGCTCTGCAGGATTCGAACCTGCGACCACCCTGATTAACAGTCAGGTGTTCCACCGCTAAACTAAGAACCAATAATGTTTGGTGGAATCGACAGGACTTGAACCTGCAACCTTCTGCTTGCAAAGCAGTTGCTCTACCAATTGAGCTACGACCCCATATTAGAGTAAATTGTAACTTCTTGCCCACTTCCTAACAGCATTATCAGAAACACCAAACATTCTACCCAAAGCTAAAAAACTATGTTGCTGCATCAGAATAGCAAGCTCATCTTTGGAAGGTCTGGTCACTTTCCGTGTACTGAACTTCTGACAGTTTGAACATAAACCAGTCTTTCCACTCAAAGTTATAATAACACCACAGTTAGTACAAACTCTTTTTGAAGATAAGTCAACTATCTGTAAAGCTTCAAATCTCTTCCTGTCTAAGGACAAATCACCCAACAAATTCAAGTACATTGTAGCGAAATTAAAAACATCCTTAAAACTTGACCAAGAAACAGAATATCGCATTCTGGATGGTACTATATCCACATGGTTAAAACCATACTTAGATTGAAAGAAAGACTTTACAGACTGCATAAAAGAGAACGACCCCAAATAAAAGACTCTCGGATCTGTTATACCTTTACTCGCAAAAGAACCATCTCCATCAAAATAACCAAAAAGAAAGAATAACTTAAAATCATCTGGAACGTAACTAAGAAAATCAATATCAAAGTATGTTTTTCTTGGGATGACTCCTAATCTTTCTAAACTAGACTTCATCTTTGCGGAAGTAAAAATCAGTCTGGACTCAACAATAGGTTTCCCTTTTGAAAGTCGCTCTTTTGTAGAGAGACAATATTCCGGTAAACATAAGAACTTCCTCAGCTTCTCCAAATGCTGTTTATCAACTGCTTTTAGAATAACTGAAATAGAAGAACTGCTATCAGAAACTGAAGCATCTGCTGCAAAGAAACCTAACCAGTAAGCCATCTCTGGTGTCCAAATATCAAATGCATCTTCTCTGAACCCCGTGTAGTCGAAAATAGTATGTCGGTTTATACTCAAACCCAACTTTCTAAAGTTTCTAGCAACAGTTTCCCTATGTGTTCCTAAAAACTCTCCAATTTGAGTTAAAGACATCCTCCTTTTAATATAAAGTTCATTGTAAACTTTCAAGTAATCCATTTAAGATACCCCCTCTTTGTTATAAGAAGTATACAAAAATGTTCACTTAAATGTCTGGCAGAGATGACGAGAATCGAACTCGTAACTCTCGCTCCCAAGGCACGTGCTCTACCAAGCTAAGCTAAGTCCCGACGAATAGGTTATTAACAATACAGCAAAAATATCCGTTTGACGCAATAGGAAAGAGGGATAAATCTGACATTTACCCCCTCTTTATTTGTAAGGGGATCAAATACCACTTAACGCTGAGAGCGTCAGAATGCTCGTATAAACCCCCGCCAAGACACCCAATATGTCTCCCGCCTCATATCTTGAACCCGCATCAGCATACCAGTAAAAAACATTAAACACAAGTAAGAAAAACTAACTCATAAATTTTTGACAACATTTCTTCAGATTCATATAAGCTACACTTACCCCTAAAAGCCATTGCCTATGAGTTCTTGGTGCCTCGGGATTATACAATCCCATTCTTGGATCAATTGGGGATCTCTCATACTCTGGTGGAACATACCAAATCCACCATTTCAAAACTTCCTCACAATGATGCCTTAACTCAGGGTCAGTTACTTGTTCCGTCAACCTTTGCAGTTCAGAAATCTTGTAAGAATAAGTAGCAACCTGTTCCACAACCTCTAAAATAGATTTACAAAGCTCCTTCATAGAAACCACCCAAACCCATAAAAATATTCCAAAAGACTTATAATCAACATAATTTCAACTCTAGATACAATTCAACTCAAGATGCAAAAATAATAAAAATTACCAGAGGAAACGAAGCACTAAACCTGAAAGCCCCTTTGTTTCAATTGGTGCATTACCTCAGCAAAAACCTCCGACAAAGGTTTATCTGCATCAATTCGGACGATCCGATGAGGAAAACGTTGCTGAAGTTTTTGGTACCCCTCTCGAACCTTGAGATGAAACTCCATAGACTCCTTATCCAACCGATTAAATTCTCGACTTTGATTAACCTGAATACGTTGCAAACCGATCTCAGGCGTAACGTCCAGCCAAAACGTTACATCAGGAAAAAGAGAATCCAGAGCAAAGCTATTCAGATGCAAAATAGCATCTACCCCTAGACCCTTGACATGGCCTTGATACACAAGGCTACTATCAATAAACCGATCACACAAAACAACCTTCCCCTGTAACAACGCTGGATGAATAACCTCCACCCAATGCTGTCTCCGAGCGGCAACAAAAAGCAAAGCCTCGGTTCGATCATCTATAACAGTACCATCAGGATGGAAAAGTACCCCTCGAATACGCTCTGCTACCGGACTCCCTCCGGGTTCTCTTGTCAAAACAGACTCAACACCCATGGAATCCAAATGAGACTTCACCAACTTCACCACAGAAGATTTCCCTGATCCTTCTCCACCCTCAAAAGTAATGAAAGCCCTCATATACACCCTCCAATTTCATTCTCCAATAAAGCTACTCAATATAACCATACTTCAATTCCATCTCCGTAAAGAAAAATTCCTCGAAAAACTCCTTGTAGTCCTTAAAAATCTTTTTGAAATAATGATATTTCCGATAATAAACTCCAAATTTTTATTTAATCTTTATACAAAATACCTAGTATTATCACAATAAAACGGGGCGTCATCAAATGACGCCCCCTTACTAACATTGTATTAGATGCTGAGAGAAGAACCCTTCTCCAGCTTGCGGATAACCGCTTCGCCTTCCGTAACCATGGTCTTGAACTCCGAGATGGTTTTCGACATCTCCGGCAGAGCCTTCTCCTTGAAGGTTTGGATGCTCTCCATCGCCTCAAAGAGGTCTTGGAAAGACTTCTTGAGAGTCTCAACCGGAATCATTGCACTCATCGCTTGTTGTTGAACCGCCGCACCCTGAGTCTTCAGCATCTCAGAGGTAGCGGCAATCATATTCGCCGTAGTCGTATTCAGACCCTCAATAGCATTCAACACCAGCTTTTGATTGTACAATGCGCTGGCCACCATCACGGCATTCCGCAGAGCCGTAACCGTTACCGTCTTCGCCCGCTCCACGCCCCGGATCAGTTCACGGTTTGTGCGGATCACCAGCTCCGAGGAAATTACCCCTTGTTGGTTGATAACCGCCATTTGTTGCATGTCCATTATTCGCTGATTGAGCGGGAACAGCACTTCCTGCGTGATGAAGTCAATCTTATATTGATCTTCACCCCGTTGTTTCGCCGCTTCGATCTGCTGTTCCAAACTCTCCTTCATCGCTACCGCCAAATCAATTTCGGCCAAAATCTTCTGTGTAACCTCGCGGAGCGATTGTTGCTCGATCATCAGCGTGGTATTGTCCCGCTCCAACATCTTTTTGCCGCTATCCAGAGCCTTGATAGTATCTGCGATGACAGTTTGAGCTTTCTTGTACTTATCAAAGTAGGAACGAATCGGATTAAAGAGCTTTCCAAGAATACCCCGACGAGTGAAGTCGATACCGGACGGATCAAGCTCCCGCATTTGCTCCTGCAGAGTCGCCAGACCCTTCGATACCACACTACCCTCGTTCCCCATACTAGACAGCTCTTCCACCGACTTCGAGAGCAAAGCATTCTTCTCGGTCGAATACCGCATGCTCGGCAGACCGAAGTTCTCAATATTTTGAACGATATTCTTTCGTTCCTCCAGCGAATTGAGATCCAACGTCATAATAGCTTGCACGTTCTTTTCCGCTTGTTGTCGGATCTCCTCGGGAATGGTATCCTCCGGCTTCGCAATAACGGTCGTCAGCTCTTGCGTCACTTCTTCCTTCGTGGGAATCGCCAAAGAAAATTCACTCACTTTTATCCCTCCAAACCAATTTGTGACTATACAGAATATCCGATTTCAAATCCAAAAGTTTAAAATTTCACCCTTGATTCCCCGCTAATCGAGTGACTTTCACCCGATTAGCGGGGAACTTCATTACATTTGCACGTTCAGCAGGTTCGAAATCTTATACACCACATCGTCCGTATCAGCATTTATCGAAGCGGCCTCATTGATACTCGAAATTTGTTTCAACGCTTCGATATTGGCGTTATAACCGATAGTATAAATCGGAATCTTATATGCCTCAATCAAAGGACGAATATCCCGCAACGACAACCCTTCCGTGGTCTCCCCGTCACTCAAAACAAAGATAACCGGACGGTTATTCGGGAACTGTTGCAAGTCATCCTGCAACATTTTGATCGCTACCAAAATCGCATCAAAGGTAGCCGTACCCCCTCCATCCTGTAAACTCTCTACCGCCCCCACGAACAAAGATTGCTGGTTCGTGTCATAGGTACCAATAGGTACATTAACGGTAACGTGGCTGGAGTACGAAACCAGACCGATTCTATTTTCACGCCCCAAATACTTTTGACCCGTCAACAGCGATTGCTTCACCCGATTCAATGGATCTCCAGCCATACTGCCGGAAACGTCCACCACAAATACCGCCGAAATCGGACGACCCGCATTCTTCTTCTCTTTCCACAGTTTCTGAGCGGCAGTAATAACTGCTCCATCCATAACGGGCATTTCCGAACGGTAATCCTCCAAGTTATTGAACCCAAACTCTTTACCCCGGTCTTGCCATTGTTGCTCCAAGATGAAATCCGCATACGCCTTCAAAATAGCCTTCTTCTCTTCCGAAATATTTCCGATAGCATACAGCGGACTGTCATGTCTTACTCCAAACGGGATAAACTTGTAACCCGCCCGAAGATCCGGTTCATTCACATAGGTTTGATACTCCAACACAAAGGCATCCAGTACCCCCGAAGAAGCGGCTTCTCGCATCTGCATCGTAATCGACGCCACAAAAGGTACATTGGCTTGGAACTTCTCAAATCCTTCGATAGCCGTATCGCTCAACAAATTATCGCTATCAAAGGTATGCAACGCCATCAGCAAGAAATTCAGACCCGTAGAACTCGCAAACGGATCAGTATAGCCGAAAGACAACTTGTTCTCCGTAATGGCCTCGGTAAGAACCTTGGTATTAACAGAACCATACTCCGTAATCAGCTCGTCATACTTTTTGCTCGAAATTACAACCCCCGGTACATTTCCCACCAGCCGAGGTGTGATCAAATCCACCTTAATACCCGCCGATTTAATCATCTCTCCCCATAACTCATTGGAGGGAGTGAAACCGTCTGGCGCATATACCCCCGAAATGATATAGTCCTTAGCGATACCAGACGAAACATTCCGCAGTCTCACCGAAACAGGCTTGTCGTTCACTCGAATACCCGCCTGATTAAAGGCTTCCGTCACTTCCACCAGCCATCCGTCTACCCCCGAACCCGCTTTCTCGGGGGACGAAAAAACTTCCACATAAGTGGGAGTAGTCCGCTCCACCATAATCGGTTGCTTATCAATGGTAGGCAGAGAACTCGCCAAATCCACCGGGTCCAAGTCAATCTTACCCTTAACAGGCTCCGCATTAATGACTCGAACCTTGTTCATCAACTTATTCAGACGGGAGTTTGCGTCCTCAAGGGTAATTTCAATCTCAGACTTCCCAATATTCTTGGTCAGTTCTACCCCCATGTAGACTACCACAAACACAATAACCAAGAGGACGACCAACAGTATAACGCTTTTTCCTTTCATTTACCCTTCCCTTTCCCTTCACGGTATTAGTTTTTATAATACTTAGTATGCTTGATCAGATTGTCGATCTCACGCAGACACGTAAGTCGATCAATCTCATCAAGATCAACCACACCCAATTTGGCTATCTCCAGTAACAACTGGTCTAACTTCAGTAGAATTTCCTCATTCACCTGCAAATACTCTCGAACACTCGCAATATATTCCGCTCGCAATCTCTCCCGCTCCTTGATAATTTCAGGAGAAACAATGCGAGGATCAATATTCAAACCGGATTTTTGTGAATACAAGAGTTTCAACTTGTTTAAGATAGCCTTGATATTGACGTAAAATAACTTCTCTACTTCACGATAAATACCATCAAACCGAGCATAGGTTAACTCCGAAGGAGAAAACTTCTCAGCCAAAGCCCGGTACAACGCACTCCGACGAGATTCAATCTGCGTCAAATGGGAACGCAATAACGCCACTTCCGACTTGATTTCCTTGATCCCGTCGAAAACCTCAATGCTCCGCAAATAATCTTGGTGGTCATCAAGCTTACTTATATCTATCGGGGGTTCAGGAGAGTAGCTGAACAAATACCTAACCTCCAACCACAATATCGCTATACTAGCGATAATAATGGTTACCCCCAAAGCCGTCATTAACGAGTTCTCCCCGAAAGAGATCCCTATCAACCCCGGAGAAAACGCTACGATATTCCCGATAATGACTACAAACAGCGAAATTAATAATCGCTTGAAACGCTTTTTATAAAACATACCTACCCTCCATAAACCTAGATTTAAATACAAACTTTATACCCTATAAATGTAATCCCAAAACATTTCTAAAAAAATTAAAAGGTACCCCATACCGGAGTACCTTAGAATACCATTTAATCATCTGGAAACATCCGATTATTCAACAGACAGCTAAAAGAACAGAAACATTTATCCTTGTTTAAGGCAAAAAGAGAAGGTACCTTTTACAGATACCTTCTCTTTCGTTACACCGTGATGCAATCGTACATCGGATCGCTCAAGGTAGCGATCATGGCTTCATATGGCGTCTTACCCACCGTAGCCATCACTGCCTTGAACACCGAAGGAGAACCGCCCGAGAAGAACTGCACCCCCGGCACATCCGCACGGGCATGGAACGTATCATTCCGAGCATCCACATTCCAATACACCACATTCGGGAGATCGTACCCCTTCTCCTCGAAATGTCGACGCATGACCGAATGGAACGTCTCATACCCGCTGGCTCCTCTGTCAATCTCCATATCGGAGATTACAACGATGGACTTCGGCATATCCTCCGCAGGAACCCGATTCTCCACCGCTACCTTCAGAAGAAGCTCGAAGGCGAGGTGCAAATCAGTATTCTCCACGATGGAAGGAATGCAAGCCACCTTCTCCGCCAGCGTCGAACCCCGCAACTGCACCAGCGAAGGACGAGAGCTGAAGGTCATAAAGGTGTCCTTGAACGCTCCCTTATTCCGCTCCGCAAAGTACACCGCAAGGCTCAGAGCCATCGACAAGGCACGACCCCTCGGGCTACCACACGACATCATGGAAGCCGAGGTATCCGCCATGATGAGGACATTTGCGCCCTCACCCACATAGTTGGGTAGAGCCTTCCATTGTTGCTCCAGTACCCCGTCTGGGTGAGAGAAGTAGAAGTACTCATCCGTTAACCGCCCATCTCGACGATACCCCATCGTCAGCCCCATACGCTCGAAGATATCGTAAGGAAACAAGGTGGCCGAATTGATCTTCGTCTTCCCTTGCTCCAGACTTTCAAGGTACGCCTTGAAGCGTTCCTCATCATGACGCAAGAACAGGTGCCGATAGCGCATCATCGCACGGGACGGAACTGCCGAATAGACAATCTCCGCCCAACGATTTTGCCCCATCTTGCGCTCGACTACCCCAAGATACTCGCGCAGATTGGAGAGGCTCTTGTTGTAAGCCGCATTGGAGATACCCAAACGTCGAGCAATCTTGCGACCGAGACGAGCCTTCTCCGCATTACGGATATCCGTCCTCGGAATCCACTTGGCGGCCAAGGAAACCGGCTTGCCTTGATTCGCTTGCTCCGTATCATGCCGGAGTTGACGTCCAATCAACTCGAACATAGCGGATTCCACCGGAGTACCGTCGAAAATCAGGATATCGTCCCAACGACCGAACAGCGGGATGAACTCCATGTTCTTCAGAACGACATCCGGGTGATTTTCCGCCAGATACCTCCAGATGATACGAGGAACGTCCCGCTCACCAAGACCACCGCGCACATTCCGTGCGTAGAAAGACATCTTGGTGGCCAAGAGCTTGTCCTCCGCAAAGGCATTGGCGAACAGAGCCGCCACATCCCTCGGCGGACGAGTCCGCAGGGCTCCAATTACCCCGAACAAGTCCACCAGCGGGTTGCCCGTGGTCCGGTACGACAAAGCTCCGTTTTCCGTGAGCTTGTAGTCGTCCAGACCCTTCAGAGCATTGATCAGCGCATTCATAGCTATACCTCCTCTTACTTCATGGGTCGCATATCAAGCCCAATTTCAGACTGGGTAAAAGAAGTTTGCTGGATGCAACCCAAATAAGATTGACCGCAATTTAGACGGTCAACTCGATAAAGAAATCTCAAGCGAGGACTTCCTTACCGAATTGACCGACCAAATCCCAACATTAAATTGGAACACTGGAAACCGAATAACTTCTCGGGTCGGAAAAGATGGAAACCAGCAGGCTATTCGGAACATCATGTTGAAACATGATGTTCCGATTCGCAGACTTGAAATGGATGAACCCATTTCAACTCATACAGGGTGTAACCCACACCCGCTATCCCATTTGCACGTAGCCTTTGGGAATACCTCCTCAATACGAAAATCCGAATGCCCAATAAAAATAGAATGATTGCAGTAAACAACCCAAGTTATTCGGTTTCCCAGACCTGCCATAGTCGGCAAGCCATCTTGCGAAGAAACTTCATGGGTCAAATGAGCGGGTCTGCTTAAAAGGCAGATGCTTGAAAAGATTGCTGAGATTAACCCAAGTTTCCTCACAAAATGACTTGCCAACTTAGAGTCCCGACAAGTCATCCTATAGAGGAATTTCATGGGTCACAAGAATGCGCAGAATCTGTACCCCATACAGACGCGAAATAAAGATTGCTGAAAGTAACCCAAATTCCCCTACAAGATGACTTGTCAAAGACCAAACCCCCGACAAGGAGCCAGTAGCTTCATGGGACACCGATTATCACCTAATCAACAGCTAGGTAACAATAAGATGGTTTGCTGAAAGTATCCAAAACTACCGACCCCTCATATCGAGGACATTTACGAGTATACCACAGATATCCATCGTTGACAAGACCCTATTCCCAAAAAGTTAAAAATTCTCCAAAGGAATTTTACCCATCTTTGATAGTTATAGCGACTTAACTAAACCAAAGAACCTGCAAGACCGGAACTAACCATCTTAGGTGATTTAAGGTGATTAGGGTATACAATAGTGCAATCAACCACAAGATCACCAGAAAACCCATTTTAACGCCGGGCTTCAGTGATAACACCACCGTCTTTGAGAATACCCCTACACCCACTAAGATGGCTGACACCCACAACTTCAACAACAAAAACGTCAAAGGATGCATGCTGAGGACGGCATCCATGAAAGGATTTAACTCCTTCATGTAGCCATTGACATACCCCCAATAAGATAGAATACCGTCAACGGCATTCAGAAAAGCGATTAGAAAGAACCATGAACGAATCATACCCACCCCTGAACTTCAAATTTATCCGTCAAACCTTTTTCTTTCGCTTTACGGAGAGTATAATTCTTCAAATCCGAAAACTTAAGATTCGAAAAATTACTTATCTCCGTAAAGTATTTCCCATCCTCGCAGGACAGAATATCCCAAGTCATCGGACGATTGTTAAGGCCGATATTGTCATTGAACAAGAGTTTGAAATTTTTCTCGTCGATGAACTCCATCTCAATATTAAAAGGACAAAAAGACGAACGTTGAGCCAAGACATCCCAAGCAACCATCAACATCCGCTTATTACCCATTCGCCAGAGAATATCAGAGTCGAAGTACTCAATGGTATAGAACAAACCCGTTTGCGAAAACCTGTCATCCGATAAAGAAGGAACGTCAAAGAAATCGTCATGGATCAAGAAACCCAAAAGTGATAAACCGAAACGATAATACCGCCTCTCTTCATCACTCAAATTCTCGATCTTCGGGCCTTTCGTGCTCAACAAGTCCTTTACGAAAGGATGCATATCTCTCCTAAACAATAGAAAAACCTCCTCAATTCAACAAACTCGATTGGCCACCAAGGAAGAAGTTATACTCTTGGCGAATAGATTCCAAAAAGGCTGAATCATTGTCTGAAGTACAAGTGAAAACAACAGAGGAAGGATCAAAGAAGTCATTTACAGAAGCATCGGAGTCATTGAGAAAAAGCTCAGATGGAACCGATGAAGCTGAACTCACAAAACCATCAGATAAAATTGAAACCCTACCCCTCCACAAGAACACTTCACATGATCCATTACTAATCTTAATGACAGAGTCCAAAAAATCTATGGAGTACCCCTTGCTCATAAGTTGAGAAAGAAGGTAAACACTAAGTCTTTTGCTTGCTCTTTTGTCCAAAGCAACAAGATCACTCCTAAAAACATAAAGAAAGCCTCACCAATTCGTGAGACTTTCTCAGAATCGTGGATGTCGGTACTATGAAGCATTCACTTTGCTAGGATCTTCCCAACAGGGAAGGCATATTGGACAATCATTGTCCAACACAAACCCATGCGCCGTTAGAGAAGTTACGGTACAACCACATTCCGCACAGAAATGATGGTAAGGCTTCGACAAATCCAACACAGATGCATCAAAATGAACTTGTCGATATTCCGAAGAAGTTACTACAGAACCGGACATTACCTCCACCACCATTTACGAAATTAACTGCAACCGACCCAAGGAACGAGAATAACTCCCCTGCTCCAAGGTAATCTCTATGTAGAAACCATCGTCGTCATAATAGGGCCAACGTAAGCGTAAACAACTGGAATCCACCAACTCAACGTTGTACATATCAGATTGGAAGAAATCCTCGCTCCGAACTCCATCGCGGGTTTGTAACAGAAAGGAAGCCTTTCCATCATCCGTTAAGCAAACGTCTTTCAATACCCCTTGATTAATAATGATGATGTCCACACTCGGGACTTTCAGCCCCACTCGCAACGAGTTTCCCTTCAATCGGGAATACATTTGAATGAATGTAGTCGGATCGATATTGCGTCTTGTCATATGCTACCTCCAAAACAAGTTCCCCAGTTAGACACCTCCATCATAACATTTATATCAGTAAATGTCAATAAAAACTCCCATATTTTTATAACTTGTCCGATACTTTATCAAAATATCAGAAAATCCTAGTCACGCCAAATAGACTCTTAACCTGCTTCAGGTTATAAAATTTATTAAAATGGTTAAAATTTATTACCCATTTTAATAAATTTTATTCGTCAGTCAATGCGGTAACTCAAGCTACCACATTTACTCTGACAGGGTGTAACCCTACACCCTCTATTCCGTCTAAAAATAGACCCGGAAATACTTTTTTCGCTATTTGGTAAGCAGAATTCAAATCAGCATTAATTAAATACCCCTGATTTGATCTAAATAACCCTCGACTAATTCTCCTACCCTTATCGTAATTTTCTTTAGTGGGCAACTCATTATCTAAGAATGAAGTCCCGCTTGTATAGGATTCATCCACTATATAAACTGAAATTCCTACATCTTGGGCTTTATAAACAAGCATATCAACGAATTTCTTATAGGGTATTTGAACAAACTGCTGATTTACCTTCTTCGATAAAGAAGAATTCTGCTTCCATCCCTCATTATAACCCACAATGATTGTGGGGATTTGATGTTTCAACGCCAGATTTACCACAAAACGACTCGCCTGATGCATGAAATTATCAATGTAACGATCTCTTTTCGCGTATAAACGTTGAATTCGTTTTGTGGTATCTAAATTATTCATTCTTTTTGCCACTGATTTATAATGGGCTAACTTTTTATTAAACCACCGATTGTAAGACTTTAGACCCTTACCATTCACAATAACCGGATGAGCGGTATCCCGGCTATTTGCTATGGTTGCAAAGTTATCTAAGCCCAAATCGATGGATAAAAAGTGCCCGTCATCAGGGAGAAAATCAGGTACTTCCTTTAAATAAATCACCTCCAGAATAATTACCCCGGATTTGGGTACCACCCTCAATTGCTGAAAGGTACCTTCTATCTTTGTTTTTACCTTTAATCCATTAAAAACTTTTGGAAAATGGATGTATCCATCTTTCAACTTACATTGTTGATTAGTAAATACACAAACAAAACGACCGTTTTTAGGTAAATAACTCGGGATTTTTGGTTTTCCTTTATATTTACCCGGATTCTTAGAAAAATCATAGGATGTCCGAATAAAAGAACGCCAATTTTGATCCAGAGTCCTTATAACCTGATTAGCAGTTTGAGCAGGTAAAGAACGATAATCAGCCGTACCAAACTTATCTCTAACCAACATATTTAAAGAATTAAAATCATAAACCTTACCAGTTTCAAAAAAGTACTGTCTCTGAACATAATTTGCCACATTGTAAAGGTTTTTCGATTTAAAGCAAAACTCATCAAAAACAGAAAATAACCTATGACTTGGTTTAATTACATGTCGTTCAGCCCTCGTAACAAAATAACTCAAATTACTCACCTCACTTTCCTCAAATTAAACATAAATCCCAATGAACTAACTAAATACATATTTTAATAAAAATTAAAATAAAATCACATAAGTCAATTAAATATTTTAACTATAAATCAAAATTCCGACAAACTAAAAGCTCACCAATCTCTCCAGTAGAAACAATCTGTCGCTTAGTAAGACCTTCATAGTTTGCCTGTAAAGTAACTGCACTCTTAACAAGAACCAACATTCGGTCATCCACCGGAAAGAAATTCGAAAGATCTATTTGCGAAATAGGGTATGGTTGCACAAACTCCACCTCAATTCGAAAATTTTGTAACCACCCGATACTTCCTAGTGGATAAGGCATCTCGATAGTATTCTCTTACCTCCAACAACCTAAAAGCCTCGGGAACCAACATTACGTAAACTCTAAAACCCCTAGCCCAATCCGTCTTAGGTTTGATATGATCGTACCCCAATAACTTGTGAAGGGTTTGCAATACCACCTGAGCCGAACCGAAAGAATTGATCAAATCACCCACAAGATCGACATCCGAATCCGAATGCTCGTACAAACTAACTACCGCCCGATTTAAGACTCGAAAATACCCCTCATAACTCACATCGCCATAGTTACTCAAGTACTCCCCTTGTCTGTCCAAAACCGTCAATAAATTACGCAATTGTGAAGGAGTGATAGTCAACTTTACATCCGACAATACCTTTCTCCCCAAAAATTCCGCTACATACACATACCCCTTCGGGTTCCCGCTTTGCGAAAAAGCATAAGCTAACGTAGGACGAACCCTATCCGCAAAGTAAAACCCAAAACCTTCAGAAGTCCCGTGATACCCCATCTTGGTGTAATCAAAATTCGTGAACAGGAATGGTGAGCCGTGGTATACTAATTTCATAAATAATCCTCCCAACAAAAAGGTTAGCTGAAACCCAGCTAACCTAATATACCACTTTATTTAGATAAAACAATACCACACTCTTTTAACTTCTCAATCTGCCAATCCGCTAGACGTCCCTCTTTAAACAATTTCAACTGTAATCTAAGCCAAGTCGCCAAATTAAACTCACTATGAAGCTCAGGTATCCGCAAATGCGTAAGCAAAAATTGCTTCAATTCCGAACAGCATTGCAACCAATCCGCTGGAACATCGCTCTCCCAAATAGAACGCTTTATATTCAACCGATTTTGAATCTCAGTCCAGACATCTATAATATCATAGGTTTCCGTAAAGAAATCCCCAGTAGAATAACGATAACCCCGAGCTCGTCTAGTACCCCCACGCTTGGACTTAGAAGGGGCTGAAAGATTTATAGGTAACTCCCCTTCCTCAATAAGGATACGTTGAACTGCCTTTACTGCGGCAAAGTTATTAACAAAATCAAAAATAATCGGAGAACGAGACATACCCGATTTAAAGGCTCTACCAATGATCTGATAATGTAAATTCGGAGAAATGGTATGTCGCAAAATAATAACTCCAGAAGTATAATCTAAATGCACACCCTCATTTAACTTGTTGACCACAAACAATAGGTCTACCGAATTTTTATGCTCAACTTGAAAAGCGCTCAAAACTTCCTCATCACCTTGTCCACAACCCGAATAAAGCACATAAGAATTCACGTTCAACCTAAGTCCGCTTTTCTTAAACCATTGCTCCACAATCGGCTTATAACGCTCCAATTCAGAGATATTTTGCATAAACACCGGGAACTTCAAATTATCCACATCAACAAGATAGGTATTGATATACCGTTCCAGAATATCAGGAATACCCCCTTGCTTCTCCCAATCTATCTTAACTCGAGCCAGCTTTGAATACAAAGCTCTTTTTACTTCATCCGATAAGGAAGACTTTGTAATATCTAACTCAAGCTCAGAAAGAATATTATCGATATCATATAAAGCCGTTACGTATATCGGTCTTGCAAAAATACCATCTTTAATAGCCTGAGTCAAAGTCAAAATCTCCAACTCATTCCCATCAAAATGCTTTTTAGCAACATTTACCCCACCATCCAAATAACGAGTAGGAGTTGCTGTAAGCCCCAAAAACTTACAATTAGGGTTATACCGCTCCAATTGCTTGAAGCCTTGAACCCAAACTGGTGCATCAATATGATGAACCTCGTCAAAAACTACCAAGCCTAAACCAGTTAAACCTAAAGACTCTACCTCATCATAGGACATATTTTTAATCCTAGAAAGGTAGCTGTAAGTTATATAACGAACCTTAGAATCCCATTTAGGATTCCACAATCCACTATTTTTGTGACTGTACTCAATAGACAAATAGGGTTCAACAACAATAATCTTTTCAACCCGATCAAAAATTCCCTCAATGTACCCCATCATTACTGCAGATTTTCCAGCTCCTGTAGGATGAACCAAAACAACCTTATTGAAAAGTTTCAAAGCATCCTCCAACAAAAATAAAGCCTTCAAATTATGAGGTTTTAACTGACTTCTTACGCCTACGTCTTTTACGGTCCACATAGCCATCCCTCCACACCCATTTTGAATTTAAAGGTTTATACTTAATTGCAGTCATCAAATCGTATTTCCAAAACTCCGTATCAGGTAAAACCCCTGCCCTATACTCCCTTACTAAACGAGCGTACTCTCGCTCAAAAAACTTACAAACCATACAAAAGCTCAAATCCCTAGGATTATTGTTCCGAACCTTAAGATAAGCTAAACAACGATACATAAATATTACATCATCAGCAGTCGGAAGATTTCTACAAGAAAAGCCTAAGTTAAATAAGCTTAAGAAAACCTCCGAGGAAAATACTTCTACTCCATAACGTAATTTTGCCCGTTTCAGAATTGGGTCTAACTCCCAAGATTTTGCATGTAACATAACAAAATGAGCTAAAGAACCATCTGGTGCTCTCTCAATATTCTCAGCAGTAGTACCCAGACGTAACAAATCCTCTGCTAAAGTTTTATCAAATTGCACCAAAACACGGGGAACCGACTTTAATTTTTGAGAACCACCCCCAACTTTTGTCTTCTTTGAACTGGTTACTGAGCCAACAACATGATCAGTATTCAACCCACTAGATTTGTTAAGTGAAGAAACGGAAAAATCGAAGCCTTCACTAGTGATACTAGAAGGTAAAGACACCCCCAGAGAACTAAAGTCGATTTTTATATCATCTTGAGGAACTAAAGTGGAATATGAAATATTCCCACTCAACAGTAGATTTAACTCGTCCAACTTGGTCAATAAACCTTTCAAATCAGATGAAAGGATAAGATCCTCAATAATCAGATCTTCAGCAGTTCCGGTTTCCCGCTTCCCTACCGGAAGATAAGCCTTTCTCGGAGAAACCAAAAAATTAAGTCGAGATTCATCATTATAAAAAAGTAAGTAACACAAAGTAAAACCACAAAGCTGAAATACAATACCCCCTATGGTTAGATTGGCTACTAGTCCTCCGATACCGGAAGTTTGATACTTAGATACCACCCTACCATTCCGTCCAATAAGATGGAAGTCATCATAAATACGCACACCATCAATATCAACATAACGACCTCGATTATCTTGTCCAGCCCTCAAGTAAGGGGCAAGAATATTTAATAACAAAGGAGTTGCTATGTAAGAACTGAAATACTTTTTGTCCCCTAAATACTCTCGGACAAGAGCCAAAATAGTATCCGAGCGATACCCTAAACCTGACTCACTTTGATAATAAAAGACGTTAACAGACTTCTCATTAAGACCACGTAAATAAGTGCTTGAAACTAAGTCTATCTCCCTTATGTAACGCCCATTAACCTCGGTAAATACCAACTGCTCACGCATAACAATCACCTAGCCATCTTTTTAACGTACTGGTATTTAGTATACCAAATGTATCAGTATTCGACAAGTATAGTCAAATTTATCAAGAAAAAACTACAAAAAAAATAATAAACCCCAAAACTTCAACAGAAAACTAACCATTATCTCCATTACAAACAAAAAGCGTCGAGAAGATTCTCGACGCCACGATTTATACCAGACCCTCCAAGCGACTCTCCCGCAAAGAAGATTGCAATCGATCCAACTTCCGCTGATCCGAGATCCTCCACCCAAGAACCCGAGTTTTGGAAGCACAAATCCAGCAACTGCAATGCACTTTTCCCTTGTTTAAAGATCCCTTGAGTGGTCTCCCTTGAGGATCGCTCGGAAGCCACCACAAACCCCAACGTACCAAACGATACTTCCTCTTAATGGAACGAAAACGCTGATGTCGATAATAGGAAGCAGATCTTCCTCTCCGTCCTCGAGGTTTGGCCGTCCCCAACTTAGTATCCAACATATCAGGTACCCCCACTTGTTTATTACGAGTGTCCCAAACCTTCGATTGACTACTGCGACAGAAAAAAAAATGGCGCGGGTGGATGGGCTCGAACCATCGACCACTCGAATAAACTCCGAATCGCTCTACCAACTGAGCTACACCCGCAAAAAGAATGAGTCCTAGAAGGACTCAAAGAGAAAAATGTCTCAACATGGCCCAGGGTGATGACCAGTCTGCCTGCAACCTCAAAGAGATTGCATTCTAAGTATAAACCAGATGTCTGGAATTGTCAAATTTATCTCAACCGATTACTGAGTCAGCTTCACGACATTTTCGGCTTGCTTACCCTTCCGACCGTCAACGATGTCGAATTCGACCTCTTGTCCGGCCTCCAACTTCCGATACCCCTTCCCTTTGATCCCCGAATAATGCACGAAGATGTCAGCTCCGCCATTTTCGGGAGTGATGAAACCGTAGCCTTTCTCCGCATGGAACCACTTGACAGTACCTTTTGCCATGACGCATGCAATCCTTTCAAATAGATTTCTATGTTGAACGCAAAAATGCGTTACAACCAAAACGAAGCCACACAAACGTAGAAAAAAGTCACGGAACAGATCGAAAACTTTTACATTATCGCAAAGAAAATGGGGTACAGTAAAACCTGTACCCCATCTCGCTGGAATGCAGATCTTACTTATTCGATACAATTTCCGTGAAGGTGATGATAGTTACCCCCGTATCGTTAACATAGACATCTCCTTGATACTTGGCACCCGGTTTAACCGTACTATCACCCTCAGTAGAAATAACTCGAACTTCATAATGCTCCTTACCATTAAAAGTAGTCAGCGCTTGCTCTACCTGCGAAGCTGTTACCACCTTTTCATGGTACTCCAACATCACTTGAGCATTAGGAATAGCCAAAATTTCCTCCATAGTAGCTAACGGAGATTTAACTTCTTCCGTAGCTTCCTCATTTCCAACCTCAGCGGAAACCTCCGAAGTCACCTGAGTATCAGGAGACTCAGACCCAGATTCAAGTTGACTCGCTTCCTCCGACACTAAACCATCTTGATCTGCTTGACCTTCTTGAATAACCTCCGATTCAACCGACTCCGATTCCTGATTTTCCTGAATCTCCTGAGTCCTTTCCTGATTTACCCCCGGCACATCTTGATTACCACCCGTCTTCTTCGACGGCCCGCAAGCTGTCAGTACCCCCATAGCGAGAGACACCACTGCGATAGCCGTCACAACCTTCCTCCAACTGTTCCTCATGTTTCTCCCCCTCCGAAAATAGTTGTTACCCGAAAAATCGGGTCAAGGGTTGTCCCCTTGTAACGACCTTCCCCAACCCAAGAGAAACGTCGTTACAAGAGGACAACCAAGAAAAGACAACAACGATATAAAATAGAACAACTCCCATTTCAACTCACAAAGAGTTGAATATCAGCTCAAGTCGTTTAACCTCCGGCTGGGTTCGGTAGTCTCCGAACCCGCAGACTTAAACCCTCCACCTTGAAATCTGACCCATTATAAGTAAAATACAATTCCCCATCCTTCATAAAGACCCGACCTACAATATTATCATTGTCATCTCCCTCAGCGAAAAAGACATCCCCATCTTCAAGGGAGGAAATATCCAGCTCTTCTCCCTGCGCAAAATCCGGCAAAGAACGATAATAAATCGGACGACCCGCTTTCAGGGCATTCTCAATCCCATACCACATGCCAGAGCTAATACCCCGATCCACGTAAACTGCCGTGTAATCGGCAACTTTACCCCATACCAGACCAGCGTCAATCCCGAGCTTACGTTGCTCAGGGACATTATCGTCCAAGATCCCTTCCTGCGTATACAACAGATGCGAAGCAATAGGAGCCTCACCCCGCAACAAGGAATCCCGTACAGCGGCTCTTGCATAACGAATATTCTCTTCCACATCACCAGCAAAAGGACTTTCAACGATCACCAAATGCAATAGAAAACACCACCAAACCAAATTTAGAAGCAAAAATTTTTAACATCTTTATGCTAATTTCTACGAGGTACGATATACAGATTGTCCAAAATCGGATAAGAAGCACTATCTAAGGCCGTATAAGCCTCACTCGAAACAAAACCAATAAATCGATCCCCAACCTGAATTTTATCAATGTCATAGGGATTTCCATTAGAAGCATACCAGATTTGATTGTCCTTCGAATAATAGTAAGTTTTATCTGATATCATATCCTTGAACACATAATAATCCGCATTCGAAGATAAAGATTCCAACAACATAAACTTCATATTAGTCGGAGGATTCAACACCACAATAGCTAAACGGGACTCTTGAACCTCTTCCGAAAAGTCCTTCTCAAAAATAAGATGAAGTTTATCTGAAGCCGAAAGAGAGCTAGGAAAGACCGTCATCTCCTTTTGCGGATCAAAAACTACCGTCCCCGGAAATACCCTTACAACTAACTCCTCCGAATTGCCCGAACGGTAAACCAACTCCCCATAAGCACCCTTCGAGCTATAAGAAACCACTTCACCCTGCGTTTGCTCGTACAAGTCCTTTAAGGATAACACCGGAATCTCATTACCCTCTTGAACAAATAAACTATCCTGTGGTTCCACTATTACCCCCTCATAGTCCCGATATTGACTATTCGGATAGCTAAAATCCCGCTTATACATCTCCGCCTTATAACGCTCCCAAGCATCTTCAGGTTCCTTACTGTCATCCACTTGTCGAGAAAGAAAGACCCAAAGAACCAAAAAGACCAAAACTATAATCAACGAAACCGGAAGCACAACCCGCTTCCAATTCCAAGAAGGTCGAAAGTCCCAAAAACTTCGGCGCATGATACCCCTCTCCTACCGTTAATTGGTGTCAGAGCCGTTAGTTACACCATCAATTATCGTCATATCCACAGGTTGAATAGAGATTACCCCCGAATCATCGGGATCTTGTGATGAAAACTCGGGAGAATCGGTATCCGAGTCATCCTGTACCCCAAGGGAGAAATATTGAAGCATGACCCCAACTATTTCATCCATCGAGACTACATCTGGCTCAAGAATTACCAAGTCCTCGTCTTCCTGAAGATCTGAGACATCCGCATCAGGATTATCCGTAGTGGATGAGTTTACTCTAGGATGCACGTCCAAAACATCAAAAAGCAAACTATTCTTAGTAAACCGAACAACATATCTGGAGCGATAGAGCTTACGTCCAAAATCATCTACTTCCGAAGTAGTGACCGCAACCTGATGATTCCCAAGAGAAAGAGCCTCTCCGCCAGAAGGAAGCAGAGAGGAATTATTGGGTACAATAAACAACTGTACCTTTCGAGACAACTTATCCTCCGAAATAAAATCTGCTACAGGCAGATCAAACGTCAAGTCCGAATCATCCAAGGATAAACTGCCGGAAGCTAAAAGGGTATTCAGCTCCCGAAGAACAGTATGCGAAGTATCCTCATAATACCAAGATTCCGGGTACAACAACTTCAAACCCAGTAAACGATTCTCATAAAAAACATACCCCTCTATAGGGGTCTTTGGTTCAACCTTTGTTGCAGGCTCAGGAACAACCAGATCCTCCGAAGAAGGGTCATCCACTAAGTCATTATCCGGCTGTTCCTCATTTAACTGTGGATCTTCAATCGCAAGATACCCATCATCGGGAGAGATACTCGGCTCCGGTAAATCCGGTTGAGTTAAAGATCGAATTACCAAGAAAGCTAAAATCACAAACAAAATGACTACCCCAAAAACCAAAAACAGCCACTTCTTACTCGCAGAAGTATCCTCGGAAGTATGCTCTATTGGATGCAAGTCAATAGTAAAATCGGCTTTGACATCCTTCTTTTTCCGCTTAAACATCCCTATCCCTCCAAATGGATACTGTCAATCTGATAAATTGTCTGGTTGTAAGGAAGACCCAGAGCTATCCCTTATCGAGATATCCCCTTCCAAAGAGTCAACTCTTACATCAATACCCCCGCTTTGGTTACTTGAAGCGGGCGGATTAGTTGAACTGGTTGTGGAATCTGTCGATTCCTCCTGTGACTCGTCAATGTCCTCATAAGGTACATATTCCACATCAGGATCAGGATTAATATCCGTACCCAATGAGGATTCATCCGGCTGAGTTTCTTGTTGCTCTTCCTTAACAATTCGCTCTAACCGTTCAGGGCTCAATACCCCACCCCGATGGAACAACAGTCCTTTTAGTAACTCTCGAACATACGAAAGCTGAATATCAAAGTCATCTTTCGTACCGACCGTCACAATCAAAACATTCTTACCGACAAGCTCGTAATACTGCATAAAATTGACCTTGGTACCATCGGCTATCGAAGCCCGAGCTTTTACCACCGTACCCTCCAAGAAAGGATCTCCAACTTTCGCAAGATCCGCAACTTCCACGATTTCGACATTCAACAAACCAATTTCCGTTAAAACAGACTTGAAATCATCCATCAATTTCAACTGATCCCAAATAGGGTCGTCCTTCTCTTGGAACCCCCGAAACATGAGGGTCATGGACTCCACAAACAACTTATCCTCGGTGAGCTGAGTATCCTCCGTCCCGTCCAACTTGATAAAGACCAAAGGTACGACTTCATGCGGTAACTTATGCAAAGACATATCCCAAAGAACGCCACGGTTTACCTGATCCACCAACTTCTTAATGGCATCCGCTTGCGGTCTCGCAAAACCCCAATTCTCGGGCAAAAGAATGGAAAAATTCAAGTCTTCATCATAGTACGTCATGGTATCCAAATACTCCTGATGCTTCTTTTCCTTGAAGCCCAAATAGTAGAAGATCCCACCGACCGCGAAACCTACTGCCAAAAGTACCAAAGTAATGACCATTACCCATGAAACCAAGTCCATAGACTTTGCTCTAGACAAAGAAAAATCCCGTTTTTTCGTAAAACTCTTACGACTCATTACTTACCCCACTCCTGCCTGACTAAGAAATATAAAAATTCATCATATCTATATTCCTTAGATTGAAAAGAAACTCAAAACCTCCAAAAAGAAAAGGAAGGAATGGATGACGTCCACTCCTCCCTCATCCAAAGACGTGGGTGATCCACTTACCCCCACGCTTGGTTGTTAATTCCCGAAGGTATCAAGGACGGAAACGTTCGGGACAACATACTGGATCGACCGTTGGATACCGAAGTCACCCTTAGAAGAATCCACTACCATATAGGCGTCGTTAATGCGGTAGGTCATCTTCAGGTGACCCGCTTTACCATCGGAGAAGAACTTGGTCTTATCCACCGGAGTCGCCAGACCATCCACTTCCATCGGGATCTTATCCACGTAGAGGAAGTGCGGCAGATCGAAGACATTGATATACTCCCGAACCACCAAGATGGTCGTATCTTCATTGTACCAGCCCTTATTCAGGGCCAGATCACTCGTACCCCGGACTTGGTTACCCAAAGTAGCAAAGAACTCCTCCGACAGCGGTTCCCCACCTTCACGCTCGAAAGCACTAAAGACATTATCGTCACCCAAAATCTTCATGCGGGTGAGAGCATCTCGCAGATCAGGATGCAAAGCATTCAGATTGCGGTTGCCGTTTACCCCCACCAGCTTACCGCCACGAACCTCGAGAACGTAGGTGTTGACCGCCCGTTGACCCGTATTCTCCTTCGCCACCAGCTTATCGGTTACCCCACCATACTCGTTCGTGCCGATGATGAGTTTACCTTCAGCATCTAAGGTAACCTGCCAGTTACCGCTGGAATCCTTAGTAGCGAAGCGGGACAGGAACTCTTCATTAATCCGATCCGTATTATAGGAGGTTCCTGGGTTCCAAGCATTCTTCAGAGCTTCGTTACCGATGTCCAGAGCGTAGGTACGAAGCTCCAGTTGACCCTTCACATCGAAGTTGGTCGTTACCGCCGAACCTTTATACACTACCTCTTTCCCCGGCGCAATCCGATTCGCCAACGCCTTCGCATCGGTATCCGTTGCCGTGGACATACCCGTAAGTTTCGGATCTACCTCAACATTGATATACCGTGCGAAGTTATAAGTCACAGGTTTGATTTCCCGCAACTTATCTCCAGCTACAAAGGCGAAGGAAGTATTTCCGCCCCGGTCATCGTGGAGCATAAAGACTTCAGGGTTAACCTTCAGCGAAGCATTTTCTTGCTTGGTTTCCCAATAGAAACCGTTAGTCGATTGCTTCTCTTCCGCAAATGTCCGAGCCGTCAGGTTGTCTTTCGACTTATAACGGTTGAATTCCACCGTTACATTATACTCTACCGGAGTGTACTTGCTAGAAGCGGTGAAAGTTCGCGGACGCCAGTCGTAAACCGGAGTACAACCAAACTCATCGCAAAACGAACCGACTGATACCCACCGATCCTCCGTATAAGAGAACGGGTCGACGTTGCTATTGACGTTGTACACAAACTTATGCGTCTTGGTTACCTTCGTGTCCGTTACCGGATTACCCTTATCCGTGGAGCCAATCTTACCATCGACAAGATTGTTTACCCCCAACCACGAAGCCAGCTTGGTATCCATTACTTGCTGGTTATCCTTGATTGCCAACAAGTCACCCGCAAGTTTGAAGGATGCCTCCGTGGAGTATACGTTAATATACTTCGTCGGGGTATCACCATACAATCTTGCGATGCTTTCCGCCCAACGGATACCCGTCAAATCCGGGTTCAACAGACGGAAGGTGATATAACCGGACGGAGACAATCTTGCATTCCGATAGGTTTGAGCAGGGAACATCACATCGAAGTAAGCATTCCTTACCCCATTGACCGCAAGGTTGTCCCAGTACTTTGTCAGACGCCACTCCGGTACGACCAAGGAGGAAGAACCACTCTCACTCTCCCGAATCCCTGCTTCCCGCACAGTGACAGGAATGACAACCTTGGCATCAGCATACAGCGGTTTACCGTTCTTATCCTTCTTACCAAGGTACTTATTCTCTACCTCAGCCGGATTTGAAGAACTATCCGAAGATCCAATGAAGTCGTCAAGGTTTACGGGATCGCCCGGAATCTGAGAGCCGTATATAGCGTAACGGATTACGCCGAGATCAACGCCCTCGGGATCATCTGCCCCGCCCAAATACGTGTGCAGATCTCGAGCTTCGGGCGTGTCAATACCAAGAATAATCTCCCAACGCTCTCGATTGCTTGCAAGTAAATCGAACTTTGCATGCTCAGTTTGAACATTACTTACAAGCAATGGATACTTGTTGATGTTCTCACCATCAAGGTCATCAAGGAGCTGGAACTCAGCGTCAGCATTTGGCTGAATTCTGTACACTACATCGTTGTGAACAATAGTTGGTCCACCAGAAATAATATGCGAATCATCAAACTCATTTATAGCATTTAAATAACGTACATTTTCACCCGTAGACGGCCAATCTTCAAGCTCATGAGTGAATTTGTCCACAACATTACCATTGCTATCGAGAACTGATGCTTCCAACTTAACGTAAATCTTTGGTTGATTTACCCCGTCCGGGCCACATTTCGTTATGCAACGGCGGGATTTGAAGTCGAGTAAGTTCGTGTACCCCCAACCAAGAAACGGGTTGTCGCCCAAATCAGGCTCACTCGAGTTGGGAAGATCAATGGTAGACAACAATTCTCCCGTCTTAGGATCAGTACCCGTTGGGATTGGTACGTTGGAGCTTCTCGGTTTCAATGCCGCCGCCAAACCGGGACGCATATTGTAAACAAACGTACTTGTCGGATACAACTTCGCTACATTGCTTTCCAGTTTACCCCCACGTTCTAGCGTACCGTCGGAGTTGCGCTTATACATGATACGGGCTTCATGAGCATCGCTAATACTATTAAAGTCATCATTCTCTAACGATCTTCCCTTACGATACCATGCAGTCGCATCATGCATCGGCATAAAGGCGTAGTGGGAAGTATCTCCCTTGACATAGAAGGCCGGAACAACTTGGGCGAAGAATACTAAGTCTTGAATATCGCCCTCTTCGTGGATCTGCCTTAACTTACGAGCGTAGTCCTCATGCCCGACTTTCATTAAATGATTGAAATACATAGTGAAAAACTCTTCCGACCAGAAATTAGAATTTTTGAGGTACTCAAGAGTAATAAGACGCAGAACCCCAGTGCCGACTATCTTATTATTCTCACTGATCTTCTTGAGTGTATTTAACAAATAGTCCTCACTGAGATTACGGGCAAACAACCTATCCATGATATCGCCAATATTTTGATTACTTCTACTATTCTCGCCCTTCCAAAGCTGACGTCCCTCTGGAGACAAAGAAAGGTACTTCAAAGAATCTCTGACAAAACCCTTAAAAGCATCATCTACCACCAGAGTAACTTTAATATTCCCAAAATGAGTAATTAAGGAACCAAGATAGTAAGCCAAACCTTCATTTGAAATAGCCGTTTTAGCCTCCCCATTTGTAGAGAGAATCATATCTTGCAGATTAAAACCAGAAGCATGTTTCGATACCCCATGATCAAACCCAAGAGTCCCACCATGCAGACGCTTAACTTTCCCATCCTCAAACACAAGGAGCGTGGTATTGCTACGTTTCAAAATACTTTCAGACTCAGGGTTAGGAGCAACATAGAACATATGCTTGTAATACTCTCCGGTAAACTTATATATATCCTCCATATTAGTTATGGAAGAATTACTACACAAGCGAAGAACCTTGTACCCATCTTTATCCTTCTTATAAGGGGAGAAGCGGACATAAGCCCCGTCTTCCTTCCTAATAATATCAGTGTAATAGCATCTATCGGAAGGCATGATAGGAAGTAAATCCTCTAAATCTTCCACCGCTACACCCGCAGGGATTTTAACATCAATCGGCTTACCAAGATGAACAGGCTCCTGCTCATGTAAAGTAAAGGCCGGGATAATACCAACTTGCAGGACGGAAATCGTTGGGCTGGTCTGGATTACCCCCGCAGGGGTGAATTTACCACCCGTTTGATCCACTGCGTCACCCGAACCCATGTCGGCATATGCCCTATCCGCGAGTGGCGGGAAAAATTGGGCCATAAGTGTCACAACCAATAACAAACTTACCAGCGACGTTTTAGACTTCAAGATTTTTTGATTTCTCCGATAGAGAGCAAAGAATCCGAAAGCCAGAACCGTCGACACCAACGCCAGCACGATAAGGTACATAAGGACGTCTCCCGTATGCGGGTTGGTTATCGTACCCCCAAAGACCACACCAGCGCCCAAAACAACCTTGGTTACCAGAGAATTGGAATCGATGGCAACGGTGGTCAATTGTCCCGTAACATTATCCTTGATCACATAGGATTCGCCGGGGGTTACCGCAAAGACGTGGCTCTTATTACCCGTAAAATTCCTCGACTCGAAGCCGCTTACCCCCACAAATGAGAAGTCATAAGCCTTACCATCCTTGGAAACCTCCAGCGTGTACTTCGGAGTAAGGGTAAGAGCCAGTTCTCCCTTACCATTCTTGATGGTAAGGCTATCAACACTCAGTTTTGCATTCGCATAAGCACTATCGACCGAAACCTTGTACTGTCCATCCGGCAGACCGTAGATCTTTTGACCTTCAGCATTGATAGAGTAGGTTCTGGTTACCCCATCCGTATCCGTAAGGTTCAAATCAACGTTCTGCCAATGGGAACTTAACGAAGAAGTCCCATCCGTAGATACTGTAACGTTCAAGAAGCCCGCATTCTCTTCCTGCGAAATATCATCTTCAAAAGCCAACCTGAACGTCAAAATGCCCGTTTGCGAGCTTTGCAGAGCCGTCAACGGACGTTCCACCACAGCCGAATACCCATTCGATCCAACGGCCTTCTTATTCTCTACCGAAACGGCAAAGGTATTGGGGATTTTTGACGAATCCACAACCGCCAGACCCTTATCGTTCGTCTTCAAATTGAGGGTGCCCTTACCCCCTTCAAGCCGGACTTGAACCGGAACATTCTTCAGTGGTTGACCCTGCTCATTGACAATATACAGACCAACCTTCGATTTATCCGTTTGGAGAACCGCCTCCATTGGGAATCTCTTCGAAGGTATCAAAGCCGAGACTAACTTGGTTTCATCAATATCCTCGTAATACTCCCAAGAATCAACCGTAAAGGTATAATAGTCATTCGGCTTTTTCAATACCGCTTCGCCGTAAGCGAAGAAATCAAGTGAGTCAACCTGAATCGCCAAACCCGTTACAATATCATCCTTCGAATTCAAAAGGATATTGTACTTCTCACCTTTCTTATACTCGGTGAAATTGAAGTACAACTCGTAACGGCCTTCTTCCTCATTGTAGTTCTGCTCACCAGCTTCCACCGTGCTGATGAGATCACCTTTCTCCGTATACAAGGAAACCGTGAAAGTCGGGATATAGCTTGCATACCCCTTGTCCTCGTTGTAAAGGACATGCAACAGCATCCCGTTTTCCTCGGTCTTCTCTCTAGCCGTTACCTGAGCGGAAGGCTGAGATTCAGTTTCCTGAACCGCAACATCCTCTTGAATGTCCGATTCAGGTACACCTTCCTCAGCATGTACAGCCGGTACCAGCAAGGAAAAGACGAAGAAGAGCGCAAAGAGAGACGTGAATACGCGCTTCATCGCAATAAACTCCTCCTTATACCACCGCATTCGATTTTCTCGTGAAGTAATGTAAGAAAATCTCCAGTTGAGGTGGCTAATGTCCGAAAATTTTAGGCTCGCTAACCCTGAAGTTCCGTTACATGACGTAAGTACCCCCACTTGGTCTACATTCATGACACCTCCAATAATTAGTATGGGGTAGTAAAGTGACACCCTACCACTCAAATATAGTCCCGATGCGTTTCTATATCGAAAAGAAAAGGGATGACGTTTCGGATGAACGTCATCCCTTCAACAGTCGAATATCTCAGATTACAAAGAACCGGAAGTGGGTGGGGCCATGAAAGTATTGCTCGGATGAAGATTTGTCTTATGAAAGCCTACCACTTGGAACCAAGTCCCGTTAATCTTTACATAAGCCTCAGAATGGCTACCATTAGTACGAATTGCCGTATCGTAACCCATAGCATCGAAGAAGGCAGAATAGGTTTGAGCAGTACTGTCACAATCATCAATCTTTCTTACCAAAGTATCATATGCAGAACGTGGTGGGCCATCAACTTTCTTAGCGTCATTAATAAACTTAATCACTAACGAGCGTATTTTTAATACTTCCAAAATTGTATCCCTAGACACCCCAGCGTCCACCAAATCTTTTACTGCATTCTCAACCTGCTTAAGCCCTCGATAATCTTCAGACCTTTTATCCGCAAAATCACTAGGTCTCTCACCATCCATGTACCTATCAAAATAAGCGGCAAAACGTTCAGCAGGAGTAACCTTATCCAAATCTTGCAGAGCTTCGTTAACGATTTTCATAACCTCGTCGTATTCCTGCTGACTCTTCACACCGTAGTCATGATTGCCGTATTTAACTTTGATCTTTACCCCGTACCCCCAATAGTCGTAACCATATTGAGTGGTATCCTTCGCTTGGGTCTGCTCCTCGGCTGGGGTTTGCTCCTTTGGTTGGACTTGGTCTTGGACTTGGGATTGTGGTTGACCTTGATCGGTGATGATGGTCACCGTCCGGGTTGCGCCGTCCCACTCTACCTTCGCACCCAAAGACTCCGAGATGAAGCGGAGCGGAACCATGGTGCTACCATTGATGGCTTGTGGGGCTACGTTTAAGGTGACCGCTTTCCCGTTGACATACCCCGTCTTGTTGTTCAATTGCACCGAAACTTGAATATCACCTTTTACCGCACTAGCTGTTTGAGTCGCGCCATCCCACTCCACCTTGGCTCCCAAGGCTTCGAAAATGCCCCGCAGGGGAACTAGGGTTGTTCCGTCAATGGCTACCGGAGGTTGAGGGAAGGATTGAACTTGGCCGTTGATGATGACGGTGATATCGCTACTCGGCTTGTAAGATGCAATCGTAACCTCCGCCTCTTTCTTCGGAGCTTGCTGTATAACCTCCCCTTGTTCAATACCAAGAGAGGACATCCGGTTTTGCAGATTTGCCAAAGCAATCTGGCTTTGTTCTCTCCGCTCCAAGATTTCCTTGGTCGCTTGCGGAATGTCCTTATGCAACACGACATCCGTTTGATTGACCGCAGAAACCAGTTGATCCATAACAACAAAGCTTTGATTTGCCAACAGATAAGCGTCGATAGTGTGAATGCTTTTCGTTACCTTGTCGAAGAAATCCGCCGAGATCTCACCACTCTTAATACTTGCATCCAATACCTTCACAGCCATACGCAAATTATTGACCAACGCCATCTGCTGATCTTCCACAGTACGTACAGGTGCCACATACTCAGGCGCCTTATACGCCATATCCGTATAGGTCTGCGCCATGGCCGCATGGGTGTCCTTTGCAAAAGCCAAAGAGCTAAGCAAAGTGGAACTGATCAGAATGCCTTTAACCACCAAGTCAAAAGAACGCTTCACCAGTTTCCTTTTATCCACCGCTCGTGCCCGGCGAGTATAAGTAGCAGTCATCCGCAAATGGGTATCCTCATTCACCCGCAACGTCTTAGACGTCCGAAACTTGTCACGATGAGACATATTCTCCACCTCCTAAAATTAAAACCGGCTTTTCGCATACATCAAATAATTCTCCGCTAACACCTTCCGAGTTTGGAAAGGGATAGCCGTAGTAACATCACTGCAAACCAAGCCCTCAATACCCCCTTGAGGGTTCTTCTTAACGTTGATGGGAATAAAGAGACTTAACAGGTTATTTTTTAAGACCCCTTGCTCCTCTAATATAGTATGCTGACAAACATACGTTAGTGCAGACAAAGGGTAATAGACTCCTTTCCCATCATGCTTCATTTCCTGCAAAATTACATCTATAACCACCCCTCGGGATTGGGCTAATTGACCAACCGAAACAAATTGACCGTCCAGATACAACACGGGTTCCACAATACGGAACTCCGAATCCAAAGCATAAAGAACCTTATACCGGATTTCGTCACCCGTAAAATGCTTATTACATTGCTCCTTCAAAGAGCAATCCCCATTCAATGCAATTTTCAGCGGGAAAACTCTCTCCTTAGCCAACACTCTCACCCCCGTCTGATCGAGTATAAATCTTGATGAGCAAAAATCCCCTGAAGTCCCTTAAAAGCATAAAGATAAATACCCCCAATGAACCTATATCTTATCGCGAACTCTCGAACCAAAACCCCGAAAACAACAAAGAGCCTCTTACCTAAGAGACTCCTGCTGCCTTAGATCAAGTCAATACTATTGCTTCAAATGAAGGTATAATGATTACAAAAATTCCACGCTCAAAACATTTTTCAAATCCAACGGTTCCACAGGCTTGAAATAGACATACAGATTCGGAAGGATATCCTTCAACTCCAAACCTTCCCTTACCCGTACCCCAATACGGTTGGGGGTGATATGATGGATCATAAAGTCCGAAAAGGTGTATTGCCCACTGCTCTCAAACTCCTGCAGAACCAAATCCAAGACCCGACCCGTATGCTCAATCAGACGAGGTTTTACCGCCATATTGAAAACATTGTAAACCTCGCTCAGATTGTAACTCTTCGACAAATCCGTCATATCCTTCACCAAAGTCGGGCCGTAATACCCCGTCAAGCTCCGTTCATGGAACCCACAACTTAAGATGTATGGCATCAGGGCATTTTCCAAGGACGGAGGTAAATTAGACAGAAGCAAACCGCCTTCCATAGACTTAACATGGGATTCCGCATCCACAAAGGACATCCCATGATGCACCAAATACAGGATTTGTGCCAGATGCGCCTTTTCAAAGTAGAAAGAATTGTAGCCGTCCATATGCCCCATCGGGAGCATATACTTTCTCAGCACATAATTACACCGTTTCCAGCGGAAGAACTGAGGATGCAATTCGAAGATCGGAGAAATCAAATTCTTCTGCGTCAGCTTCGCAATCGCTCCGAACTCCTTCTGCAATTGTACCCCCAAGAGATAGTAGAGAAGTCCCAACGCCACATCCAACTTCGGATGCTGTTCCGCTTGCAGGTTATAGTAGAACAAAAGCCCATGCTCATAATCCGAGACAAAGTCGCCAAAGGCATTCTCAAAATCCCTCAACTTCTCTGACCCAAACATATCACTAATATACAATCGGAAACCCGCCTCATCCTGTAAAAACAGAACGTCCTTCCCCAAATACTGCCGAGCAAAGAACAGGCATTCTTCCATGACATCAAAAGTCTTCAAAAAGACTTTATCAAAGTAGAGCTTGTTTTGCGCCACTTGCATGGCTACCCGCATAAAGGTTTGAACGTAACTTTTATCTACTCTTTCCACAACATCCAACATTCAAAAACCACCTCGGAAAAGATTTCTTGGAACAGTACCCCGCATGAATATGTATAGGTATTGCGAGAACTTCGTCTGCTCAACCGTATCATCCCTACGACCCACAAAAATGAGTCCAGACAAAGCGTTTAGAAAAGAAACAATCTCGGCCAAACTTTTAGATGGCCTAAATTTAACAAACTCCGCATCCAAATTAGACGCAACTTCAAGATTAGAACCTTGCAATAACAAACTAACCACATCCACCTCCTGCAACGTCCCCAAATTAAAGGAAACAGGGAATCGCCCCAAACATCTCCCCGTCAAATCAAATTTCAACATTTGTCCCTCTCCCACCAAAACCCGCACCAATGGTTCAGTGGAGATGGAAGTTAAATAAACCTTGCCCAAATCACCCAACCCCCTAAACCAGACAATATAATTATACCACATTTCTTTAAAGAGAACAAGCACTCTCCAAAGAAATGTGGTAGCTAAGAGAGAAAAGATACGTATTTTACGTCAAAGAAGAATCTCGCAAAACACGAAGTCCAAACAAACAAGTCATGCGAGGATTCCAGTAGAGTTTCTCTATCTCCGGTTCAGCGGATATAAAGTTCTGTACCGAATACACCAGCTTACAAGGAATCCCCTCGGCTCTCAATCTCCAAATGTTCGCCAAGCTATCCTCATGGAACAGATTGACCCCCAATCGCTTTGCGAGATCGACCTTATCCCGATCAAAATAAACTTCACCTTGCGGGAACCCCTTTTCCACTAACCAACTCTCTGTTACGTCTGCCCAATATTGGTCTCTTGCCGTGATATACACTAAAGAATGTCCCTTGGCCTTCAACGCCCATGTTTCCTTTACAGCTAAAGGGAAGCTCGGCATATTCCGATAGAGTTCCCCAGCCTGAAAGGTAAAAAACTCCGTTACCTCATCCAACGGAAGACCGTAGAGCTGAGCGAAGAAATCTTCGTAAGGGTCATAATCCGCACGCCGAACAAAATTCACAAGATCCATTAAAGTAGAAGTCCGGTTATACATTTGATCAAACACACTAAGGGCCGGAAATGTCAAATCACCAAGGGTATCGTCTATATCGAAAGCAATAATCACTTAGACTCCTCCAAAGCAAACTCGAACGAACCGAGATTTCCGAAAGCCCGTTGCAAAGAAGCATGACAAAGCGGCAGATGAAAAGGATCAATACCCCCAACTAACAAGCCTACGCCCTTGACGTTGTCCGGCAACGCCGATACATCCATCGGCTTGAAAAGGAAACTCGCCACCGGCAACTCCGACAGAACTTTACCCCACTGCTTATCCGAATAGTACGGAACCGCCAAGATGAACGAAATACCCTTACTGCGCAGATACTTACCAGCCTTCAACGCATCTATCACGGACTTGTTCAAATTATCCCCTTTCAACGGGGTGTAATCAGGATCAAGGAAAACAAAGTCCACGCGACGAAGATTATCCTTGAAATGAACCAGTCCATCCTTACAAAAATACTCAATATTGATGTGCTCAAGATCTTGTAAAAAGACCTTCATGGATTGAGCAACCTCGGCAGAAGGGCTGTACAAGGTAAAATTGAAATTTCTCAACCCCAAGTCCTTCAACCGATTCCGTACCAAGCACCAAGAGGAAGGATAGACCTTGTTCCGAAACACCTCGTCCAAGGTATAAAAGAGATATTTCATATTGGAGGAATCCCGAATATCCTCGCCATTCCCGATATACTTATTTACGAGTTGACCGATACCCTTCTCCCACAAACCACCTTCGGAAAGCGACACTTCAGGAGCTTGACAATGAGTCTCCACATATCCGAAAGTAAAGTCTTTACTCCTTTTAGCCGCTTTCTCCTGCACCACCGTGGGGAGCAACTCCAAGAGAACAAAATGCTTAAAAACATCCCCCAAATTTCCGACCGTATGACCCCTACCAAACGACAACCCTCATACCTCCCAAAATTTACCCCGCAAAATCGGGAATATAATACCTATAACAGTGATCGCGTAAATACTCCAAATATATGAAAATCTGAAGGCATAAAAAAAAATCAGCCCGAAAGCTGAACATCCACAAGGATTTCCTATATCAACTATCAACCGACATCACTCCATCTTTCCTTAACGCCTTTATGAGATCCTCTGCTAAATTATCAGGATTCAGAGAATGAGAGACTTCAAAAGTGTCCTTAAGAGCATCCAAATAACCCCCTTGTCTGAGGGCTTCCAAGACTTTACCTCGCTCCCACTTCGTAAAGTGGCATATTCGGGCAACTAGAAAGTCAATAAAATCTTGAACCTCTTGCTCAGGATAAACCTTCTTCCGTTGACGGTAATAATACCTACAGTCTTTACAATAAATATTCGGGAGCAACACATCCAACTCCTTCAACGTTGCTCCCGAAGAAATCGCCCGATTCACCAACAAAGCCACTTCCGAAGATGCATATTTTTGCTTAACCGCCCACTCCGGTTCCTTGAACTTCACACTTAATAACCTAATCATCCGTCGATGAAAGGGATGTCCCAAATCCACATGAAACAAACTCGACATAGGTAAACCCCAAAACACAATATACTTAGGCATAATATACCCAAGTATATTATAACACATTCTACCAAAAAGTCAAAGAGTCACCTCAACTCGAAGCCTCCTCCAAGTCATCCTGCAACTCTTCCGCCATGGATACCCCATAACGTTGGAAATCATCCACCACAACTGTACCCTCCAAATCCTCAATACCCAAGTTGACCAGACCTCGAACATTTCCTTCCAAAGCTGTCAACTGGAGCGGGAAGATTACCCCCACTTGAGTCCAGTAAGTCAAAATGGTCATAACTTCCTTATCAAAATCAGGAATGGATTTTACCCCCACAACCACGGCGTCCATATTCTCCCGATAGGTGTACGGGATGACGTACAAGTAAATATAATGACCGTTTTGTAAGGCTAACTTACAACCCTTAAAGAAAACTCTCCTACGATTCGGAGTCAGGATCAAAGCACAAAGGTTCAGACGATACACGTAAGCCCGAGGTACAATGTAAATATACCGCCGACCAGATGGAAGATCGACGTAATCTACATACTTATACCCCTTGGAAACCTTATGCTCACGACCATCTACATAACGACGCAGACCAATCGAGATCGGACTCAGAACCGCCACGCAATCCTGACTTACCGTGACAGGCTCCGTGACATAGTTTCCGTTCTCATCTTTTCGGAACGTTCCATCCGATAACACTTGCCGCTTCTTCAAGGTCGTGCGACCGACCAGCTCAACCTCGCTCCCGTTCAGACGATCAAAGAACGGCTCAGGGATTCCTTTAATCAAAGCTAACTTCCGCTTAGGAACCCCACGATGCAAGGTATCTAAAGCCGGTAAAGGTAAATCCGTTACCTTAAAACCTGAAGTCATACTCCGGCGACCATACATCATCTCGCGAAACTCTTTCGCAAACACCATATCATTCGTTTTCATCGGAATCCCTCGCTTCCTCAAACCAACTAGCTACCCCATAATAGCTTTTTATGGGGCAAAAAGAAAGCCGACTTGATATCTTAGTATCAAGTCGGCTTTATACAACATTCATAGAAGATACACGAACTACACTACTTTAAAATATTGATCCGCACCACCGAAATGGCTTGCTGGAGATACCCCGGCTCAATTTGTTTCGGAATCTCCAGATTGACGTATTTCGGGCTTACCCCCATGAAGATGTATCGCATGTGGTCGACTTGTTCCTTGGTGAAGTAGTTCTCGACCACCGGCTTGATCTTCTCGTCAAAGACCGTAGGGTCTCCAAAAGAACCGTAACGGAAAGTATTGGCGAAATCTACCCCATCATCAATCATTCGTTGCATGAGAGCCGAATAACTCTTCGGCCCCATCCCTGTTACCGAAGCGGCGATATTGTCCGACTTATCACCCCGGATCAGCTTGAACAGGAGCATACTGTTATACGGAATAATATAGTTTCCGTAAGCCGAAGTGTAAGACAGATACTCATCCCACGTCTCCGGCGTCACTTGAAAATACAGACGATGCTCGGGGCAATTCGGTTCCGCATGCTGACGAGTAGCCCGCATATACAGCGAAACTTGCTCGTCCACAAACGGCAGGAGGTCTGAGTCATTGGTAATCACGTCAATCGGCGTTATCGGGTCAACCGATTTGATCTTCCGAATCATGCTGGCAATCAGATCGTCAGCTTCGTACCCCTGCTGGCGATAAAGCGACACCCGACCGTTCAGCATCAGATTGATTGCCAACTCAATACCTTCATAGAAAGGACTACGACGAGAAGCCCGATTTCCTTTGTACCCCGTACCATCGGTTACCCCTTCGGCTCCTGATTGGTCGGAGAAGTAATTCTTGCGGTCTTCATTCCCGCCTTCAAAGAAAACACCCGTGTAATAGCGTCCCTTCCCGCTGAAACGGAAAACATCCTTGATAGTGTAGTTCGGAATGGTTGTATCCACTACCCTAACTTCTCCACCAATATTCACCGTAGCAGACAACGGTTGAGCCGCCATGCACTTATGAGCCAAGTGCTGGTAGTCAATCAGAACATAACGAGACATATAAATCCTCCTTACAACAATAATTTCCTATATTAACCTTTCTTCTTCACCGACTTAGCCAACTTCAAAAAGTTGGCTGGCAAATTAGAACGCGATGCCGAATCTTCCGACGCAACTGTCACCTCCGTAGACTCTCCATCATCCACTACTACAGGAGGTGCTACAGGCGGATTTTTCGGCATTTCCATCTGCGGAGTTCTATTTACCTCCACGTAGGGATTCGTAACTTCCGAATTTTCCGCATTATCCGTAGTACCCCCTATAGGAATTTGACTTTGAGTCAAAGCGGAGGGAACGGAAGAAGGAGCCGAAGATGGAGCAACGGAAGGAACTACCGGATCGGATTGAACCTCTCTCGGTACAGAACTAACCGTACTTGTAACCGGAGCCGAAGCCGAAGGCGAAGGCGAAGGCGAAGGATTACCATTAACCGAACCGTCTCCCTGCTGGAGCTTAGAAATCAGGAAATCCAACTTCTCGCTAACCGCCAAAAGCGCCCTCTCATGCTGATCCAATCGTTGCTGAACACTTTCAGGAATAACCGCAGGAACCGACGAAGCCGGAAAAGACCCACCTTGTAAAACTTCCTGCGTGTTGGATACCTGATTTCGGAGCATTCCAGTAACCGCCAAAGACTTCGACAGACTGGCGTGAATCCGTTCAATCTGCTTAAAGATCTTTCCTTCCGGCGTATACTCAAATAAAACAGCATCCACTTGCTCCTTGATATGCGGATGCTCATAATACGCCCGCATAATATTGACGATAAATTCGGACAGCTCCTTATTATCCCGCATAACCGCGACAAAATCCGTATAAAAACTAGAGTCCGTTTCAATTTTCAAGCTAACAGGAATTCTAATTATAGGCTCCAAAATACTCGCCCCCACAATAGACCTCACAAAAGAGTAAATAAGATTCCAAATAAAATGCTGAATTCTAAATAACTCGAACGATTTTATAAAATTATCCCCAAGATAGGAATTAGGTCGAGAACGGGATTTTCTCCTACGTTTTCGCCTCTTCCGACTATGCCACTCTCGTCGGGGAATACTGAGAATATAGCTCTCAATAAACTCCTTACCAGACTCCGTATTAAGCTCCTTAATCAACACATTTACCCCACTAACGCTTGGATTTTTGCAAAATAAAATCCATATAATTTCCTTCAACTAACCTAGTTACTAATATCATAGATCCACTACATTATCTAAAGCGGTAAGATCTTAAAAACAAAAAGGACAGTACCCCGAAGGTACTGTCCTTCTCAAAATTACCCCAAGACCTTTTTGATGGCCTCCAAAACCCGATCCTTTTGTAAAGGCTTCACGATGAAATCCTTTGCTCCAGCCTTTATCGCGTCAACAACCATCATCTGCTGTCCCATAGCCGAACACATGATGATTTTTGCTTGCGGGTCTAAAGCCATAATTGCTCTAGCCGCCGAGATTCCATCCATAACAGGCATGGTAATATCCAAAGTTACTAAATCCGGTCTCACCTTGTTGTAAACTTTCACCGCATTTTCGCCATTATCAGCTTCTCCAACAACTTGATGTCCACTTTCCTCCAAAATACCCCTTAAAACCATTCGCATAAACGCCGCATCATCTACAATAAGTACTCGCGCCATTACAACTTCCTCCTACCCGAATGACACTCGCAACATCCTATTGGTAAAGTTTTGTGGTCTCCACCAGACGATCCAACTCCTTAAGCAGAGAGCAAGAAAAGTCATGAACAGGCCACCTATAATAAAAATACCCACGGAAACAAACTCCTAACTCTATTTCAATACTTCATAGCGACCAGACACGCTCTCCAGAACAAAAGAATCCACACTTAAAAATAATTCGTCTCCAATTTCTTTTGAAAAAGAGTCCAAATAACACCCATAAGTTATATTCTTGAGCCTTAAAGCAGATAGAAAAGATGGTGAAAGATCCAAAACCTCATCCTGTAAGTCCCCTCGGAAAAGTCTCAAATCCTCCAAAGTTAACCAGATAAGTAACCGACCGTTCACCAAACGGTAAGAAATTCTAAAAGTACCCCAATGGGCTTTGTACTCATGTCCCGTTGAGTCCAACAACGTAAACCCCTCAAACTCGAAAAGCAACGGTTGAATAGACACACTCTCTGCTGACATCCACAAAATCGCTCGCAAACCAAACCCTCCAACAATAAACTTAAAGACGGATATTATTGTATAAGATATCCTTCTTCTTATCCCAATGACGTTCTCGGAACTTTTGAAGCGGGAATTGAAACACTACCCCATCCTCAGATACCTCAAGAGAAAGAACCTCCATAGCAAGGAACTTACCTCTATCAAAATCCTCTTTTGTCAGCGCCACTAAATAATACACATCCACAATGGAGGAAGTCTTAATAAAAGAGGACGTTACCTCCTCGGGAAAGACCGAATTCTTGACATTTAGGGAATCCACATCGTCCGAGAAATTTGCCAGAATCAAACGTAACTCCACTCTCCCATCTTCCAAAAGGATTGGAGTCACATGACACTTATTCCAAGACAAGTAGTACCGTCTCCTATCCCTAGAAAGCAAACCCAACAAACGACAATCCGCGACTTCCGGTATCTGATAAAGTCTATCCAAAGAACGGAGTGTAATCCAACAATTCATATTGATCCCTCCTTTACTAATATAGACTTCTATCCGCTCGGTATGTATAAAAACAAGTAAAGCACCACCACCTGTGGTAGTGCTTTACCCGTACTCAGATACAATCACTTTAAATCAGATCTTACCCCTCAATTAAGGCCCGTAGAACCGAAACCATTCTCTCCACGATCCGTTTCCGAAAGGTTGTCCACCACAATGAACTCCGCCCGCAGAACTCGCTTAAATACCCCTTGGCAGATCCGATCTCCGGCTTGGAAATAGAAATCTTCATCACCTTCATTGAAGATCTTGACCTGAAGAATACCCCGGAAGTCAGAGTCTATCGTACCGTTGAAAGCCAGCAGATTGTGCTTGAACGCCAATCCACTACGACCCCGAAGCTCTAGCTCAACCCCGGCAGGAATCTCCATCCGAAGCCCCGTAGAGATAACAAGCGGATGCTTTTTCGGCTTCAAACGATATGCATCAGGATCGTTGAAATCGCACTCCACATCCTGCTCGCCCGTTTGAATGAACTTGATACCCGTACTTGGACGGAAGAAGTCCTGCAGGAAACCACCACGCTTGAACTGCCGCACGGGGTCTTTGATGCGTTTATCCAAAGAGCCAAGGAATTCGCTCACGCTATGCATGAAAGAATTGATGAACTTGTCCTCGAAATTTTCTCCGCTCTGTCTAAGACGGTCTTCGAACGCCTTCACTTGCTCGTCCGTCAAGCGAGTAATCACGTTCCCATCGCTATCCACAATAGCGTAGTAGCCGATGGGCTCCTTCTTAACACCGACAATCGTATCGGCTTTGACTACCCCGGATTCAAGGGTATAGATATCGCAACCAGCGGCTCCCTCCGTAGCATACACCGGAACCTTCGCCCCATCCAACAGTACCACTTTCACCGCAACCGTATTCTCCAACCTCAACACCCTTTCAAAAAAAAGTTTTCTTTATTCTGTAAAGAAACTCCCTTGATGAATCCAATATTTACTTTCTCCTTATAAGACGATCCAACTCATTCATAGCCGAGAAAAGATACCTTAAACTCTTAGAGATGAAAGAGTCATAACTTTTAGATATAAAAGAAGTCTGATTTTTTACTTCCTCTTCCAACTGAACTTTTACCCACTCTGGATGAGTTTTTGATAAGTACACTCCCATATCCCTTACATGATAAAGTAGATCCAAGTCTACCCCCTTCAATAAGAATTGCTTCTGCAAGCCAGAAAATACTCTTCCGGTGGCCCTATCCTTTATTACCACGGCTTGATCCAGCACACTACTCGATATAATCTGTGCGTTAAGTAACTTACCCAAATCCCTTATCTCCACCGAGAAAACTTCCCCATTTGCATTCAACCAAGTCAATATTGGTTTGGTCAACTGCAATTTAATATACTCCAACTGAAAATCCTCGAAATTATCCAGAGTCATAGAAAATACCTCCATGACGCATATATTTACAATAAATAACATCCCTTCTTTCATCAAAAAATAAAACCGCATCCTTGGGATGCGGTTTGTATTCGAATAATTAATTACGCATTGCAATCTGACGTTTAAACATCTCCAACAACGACTTATAAATATGCATTCAACAAGGATTCATAAGTGATCTCAGAACACAACAAAGACTTCGGATTAACCAATGATACAGAAAACATAATTGTACCTCGATTGACAAACTTCAAAATCTCCTCTTCCAAACACTTATACATAACGTTCAACTGCTCATCTGTATAGGAAGCCAAATCTTTTACCATCAAAACACCACCCATACCGATAACTCAAACCTAAATTACATATAAATAATCAAGAAATAAATTAAAAACAAAAAGGAGAGGACACCATAAAAGATGTCCTCTCCCTATCAAAAATCACTAACCTTGAACTCTAAGAGAAGCAAGTTCCTTAAATTGTCTAGGAGTAACCTCAACAGAAGGTAGAGAAGCACATGACACTATCGGAGGATTCGGATCTCCCTCTCGAACAATCTTCACCAAACGAAAAGAACCATTGGCTCCAAGCAGATAAAAATGCTTCATCCACTTTCTATGACGGTAAGTTCCTTTGGTGAAGTAAAAATACTCCTGACAAACCCACATTTCATACCCCTCCTTACTTATCTCCAACCATAAATCCCCGCTACATAAGGATGAAGGCTCTTTGTATAGTAGTTAATCATAGCCCGAGTAACCTCTTCACCCCTATAAAGTTTCGAGAGCAAAAGATCGACATTCCTATCCTCTCTAATAACCCTATACTCAATATAATTCCTACCGTCATGATGAATCTGAATGGACTTAATATTATGTCCATCACTATACCACTCAGCAAAACCACAATCCGTGTACAAAATATCCCTAATATTTCTACCGTAAATCCTATACCCCGAACGCCGACCGTTCCATAAACCTAAATCTGCAATTGCAAGAATTCTACCGTCAACTTCATAGTTTAAATTTACCCGCTCATCCTCCAAAGCAATATAGTCACAGTCGCAATCCCCACGACCTCGACAATCTTCATGACAATTACTTCCCGGATTCAAATTCGAGAAAATAACCCACTTGCGCTGTTTTGCAGGTTTTCCTACTCTTGTCATCATTATCAACCTCCGTCATAACTTAATCTTTCGACCTGTAATTACATCAACAACCTTAGTACCTCGACCAAAAGCGGCTCGCATCTCCGATAATTGCTCAGGACTAGGCGGTCGTTGATTCTCCCGATATTGTCTTAAAACCTCTCTAGTCTCCCGCTTTTGCGCCGCGATAGACTTATTGTAATTGAACCGCTTTCCAATATGTCTCCAAAAATCAAGAACATCTGTTGGAGGAACACGACCACTAGACTTCCAACGAATTACCCCATCGACTTTTATCGTATCCGTATCAAAAGACTGCCGAAGTCGCTCCGCTTCGGCTCTTGCCGGATGAGGTAACTGATACGATAACCCTTCAATATAGCGATTCATAATTGTGCCTCCCTTCAAATACCCCATTAAGATAACAGCAGATCCCTTAACTTCCGCAACTCCGAAACATAATCTTGTCCTGCCACATACTGAACTTCTCCATTAAAACCGATCAACAGACGACGATAAATTTCATGATTCTCCTTTTGGAGGAGAGAAACCGGAGTCATATACGCCAACTTCTGCTTCTTATGCTGGGCTCTCAAACCCGAAGCCAAAAAATTCCGCAAACCGTTAAACTGCAAATCATTCAAAATAATTCGATCCCTTATCACTTGATAAAGCGAAACGTAACCCATTACTACCACCTCAGATCAGAAAATATCCGTATAATCCACGCCGTCAGAACCTATATTCCGCTTAACACTTCCTCCAGCAAACCCACTTCCCGACTGAATCGAAGGCCCTTGGCTACTGGTACCCCCAACCTTACTCTCGTCGAAATCAGGTGGAATCATATCCAAAGCTTGGTCGATGTACTTTTTCTGCTTAGGACTCATACGACCATATCTACGAATACTCGGAATAATCGTAAAAGCAAACAAGGTCTTCGGAATTACCCCAGCTTCGCCAGCTTTCTCAATACGTCTCAGCATACCCTCAAACGGATTCGTATAACTAGAACTGCCTTGATCCGAAGCACCAGAAGGCTGTCCGCTTACCCCGGTCACACCTTGAGGGTTTTGGGAACTTGTTGGACTTTGGGGATTCGATGGGCTTTGCACCGTAGATTGAACCCCAACTGGATTACCCGCTTGAGTAGCCTCCTTATTAGCCTTGTCCCTCCGATAGCTCCAGAGTAACTTCTTGTATTGATCGATCATAGACTTCGTAAGCGGAATCCGACTTTTCAGGAAACCCCCAATAAAGTAAGACCAACCTGCTCCATTCGGGATGACATCATCAAAACGACCCTTATAGAACTTCAGAACATCCCAGACTTCTCCGTACTCCTTAGAGTACTCCTCCGCTTTCCCGGTTTTCATAATAAAGACAACCGACTTAAGCTCATTCATCAAAAACTCCTGGGCTCGGATAATATTGTTCAATACCCGCTTGTCCAACTCAAAGAAGTCCGAAATGCAAGTTACCCCGAAAATGATATGCTTATTGAGAGAAGGACTGTAAGCATAATGCTCATACCTAAGAGCATGACCTAACTCACACTGTCCGCCTCCCATAACCCCTGTATCGACCGTACCATCGTAATACCAATCATCCGCGTCTCCCATCAAAGCGGCCAGCTCTTTGGCCTTGCTCAGACTTTTACGCAGAATCTTGGAATACTTATTTTCGTCGAAAATCAACTTCGAACGCCATCTGAAATACTCACGCACAAGTTTCACTTGATTTGCCGTAAGCCTATCATAGATATTGTTATTACCCTCAAAATAGTTCAAGTGATACTCCGCAAACTCATTAAGCCACTTCGAAGGGATAAAGACCCAAAAAGTACTCCGCAACTCCTGAATTTTCTTCTCCCGCTTCCTCTTAGCCTCGGGACTATCCTTTGCAAACTCCAAAAGAGCCTTAAGAAGGCGTTTATTATTACTTCCATCAGATACGGTGAGTCCAGTATCGAACTCATCCTCAGTCATTAACAGATCCCCAAACTCCAACAGTCGCAAAGACTTTAATGGTTTAGGGTCCAATCCCAATTGCTTTTTGAACACATCAATATCTATATCAAAATACTCGCCCGTAGCAGTAAGCACCCGAACACCCATGATCCTTCCTTCATATTTCAAACTCCACATATCCTTAATCATCGTTCATCGCCTCCAAACACCCCGATCCTTTCTCAGGCTACCCAATTTAGCCCCTTATCATTCAACCGTAAGAAATATGCTCCCATATAAGAGAAAGGGCATAACACCCTATCCGTATAAACCGACCTCAATTCCCACTGTATTTATTATAACACAACAGTACAAAAACAAAAATAAAATGATTACCTCCGTCATAACCCGGAAGCAATCATTATTAACTAGGTAAGAACAGCATCTTTATTCTTTAGGACTTGCAAGTTTTACCCCCTTCGTGCATATGGTGTGGCTATAGCCACACCATATGGGGCTTACTGTTTGATCACGCAATTAACGATGATGATTTCATCCGGAGAAGTACCCAACTCTTGAGCGTAAATCTCCTTGGCCTTCTTCCTTGCCATCAGAGCATTCGGAGCTTCAATCTCGGCTTCGAACTGTTGCTTCTTGAAACTCCGACTAACCGGATCGTACATTCCTTCCGCTTCCACAACCACCGTAAAAACTTTCTTCCCCTTAGCTCCAGTCTTTCCAACCCCGCCAGACGACTGCGGAGCCGTAAGCACTCGAATAGCTTGCTCCACGAAGTCCGGTCGAGAACTGAAATCCTGCACGATCACGTTGCTTTTCAACTCTTCCTCCGTAACCAACAGATCACCATGAGGGATCAACTTCTGAGCCTTGAGCTTTTTCAAGGCCTCAATCGAAACACCCTTCAGCTTTTCCAACTCCACATCCCCGAAAGCATCACCATGCTTAAAACGTACCCCCACCGGCTTGCCCTCGAAGATTAGTACCGAATGCACTTTCAATGTAAACACCCCTTATCTCTTAAATTCATAAGTAGTGTTAAAGACCAAACCATTAACGACCCAAACATCGTTCAGGTCTGGCTTACCATCCTTCTTAGCACATACAATGTAATCGCCAGCCCCATGAGGTACCCCTGGTCGATTGGCGATTAACTGTGAACCCCAAGCCGTATCTACTGCTACCATACAAACCGATGGGATATGCATCGCAAAACAATAATTCCCCAGCTTCGTCATAACCGGAATCCAATGATCCGGCACAAAGTCCCGCTTCCGCAAATCCCCGCCGTCCAACCGACGATAAGTTTTCATCGCCTTCTCCAACTTCTGCACCCAAAACTCCCCAACCGTACCCCTACACACTACATCATCCGGGCCAGTGACATAACGTGCGCCCTCCAAGACATTAAAGACATTTTGAGGTTGGGACGGCCTCATCAGAGATATCTGATAAGCCTTCTTCCTAACCTCTACACAATTAAGCAGAAAACGTTCTCGGATATCATTGAAATGAAGCATGGTCATCCACCACCCTAAAACATAAATTTATCCGAGAATAAAGATATATCAAGCAAAATAAACTTCCAATTAACAAAAATTAAACCTAATCTTCATTGACCATTACCCGAAATGACCCCGGATACTCCAGATACAACGACAACTTCAAGACAACTTCGGGAACACATATCCATTTAATGGTTGCAGATAGCGACCATCGTACTCCGCATTCCAATACCCCGCTTGAAGGTAGTCCTTTACCTCGTCCAAAGATAAGTCTACAATCATTCCCGAATAGTCCGTTACCCGATAACCAACAACTTGATTACCCCGAACCAACTCAAACAGAACAATAACCTTATCATTCTCAACGCATTCCCCGGTTTGAGGGTGAACTACCGGCAATCTATACTGATCTCCATCAATCAAATGAAAAACCGGATAGTCCACCGCTGTAGGGATGAAACAACGTCCGGCAAACAAACGTCCTCCTGTCATTTGATAAATTGCACTTACCGACAAATCCTGCACTTGCCCCGTCTTCACATTCAATACCCGATACATCGAGCCTCCGCCGCCAATAAAACCCCAATGCCTTGCAATTACCTTATGGACACCGTTCATAGTAAAACCTCCTCACACTTTATTAAGTAGACTGAACTTCCAGCCTATCTAGATAGGCTAAAATCTCTTGCCTTGAGGACTTATTCAAATCAACCAAACGACGTAATATCTCCCCAACGGCTTTTCCTTGATACCCCCGCTCCACTAAATCCCGTCCTGTTATAGGGAGATCAGATACATATAAGACGCTTTCCTTTAAGACGTCTATAAACACAGGCTTGATACTTGCTAAAGTAGCCTTCATTTCCTTACCGAAATCATCCGCAAATCCCTCAGCATCGCAATTCATAAAAACAAATAAACGACGAACCGCTACCAACAAATCCCGCTTATTTGGATACCACTCAGCTAATCTCCGTAACACCCGTAAACAAGTAGACCGCTTCGGATTCGGTTCCAAACGAATCCCATGAAAATTAACCAAGAAAAGTACATCTCGAATTACCGACTTATCGAACTCCAAACGACTAAGTATAGCTCTAGCGATAGGAACTCCAGCCTCCTCATGCCCTATATCACTTGGTTGACCCATACGGTTTATACCCCGAACGATTGGTAAGCCCTTAGCTATATCATGAAGCAAGGCCCCCAACATCAAGATCGGATCAACTCGCTTCTCCGCCGCTCGAATTACCGCCAAGATATGCCGAAAGACATCGTACTTGTGGTACCTCGGATTTTGTGGACATCCAACCGTATGCACCAACTCAGGAAAAACATATTGTAAAAGCTTCGTTTCCTCCAAAAGACGAATAAAGGAAGCCAAACGCCTAAAACTAATCGCCTTTTTCACGATTTTTCCCACTAACGGATATGGAACTTCCTTTAATAGGTACCCCATATTCGTCATGGCTTGCTTCGTATCGGCTTCAATTTTGAACCCTAACCGAGCGGCAAGCTCTACTCCCCGCAAGATCCTACTCGGGTCCTCCAAAAAGCGTTGTTCGGGACTTCCAACAGCTCTTACCAAACGAGAACGTATATCCCGCAAACCTCCATGGTAATCAATCAACTGATTATCCACCGTCAAAGCCATGGCGTTGATTGTAAAGTCCCGACGAGAGCTGTCTTGATAAAAGTCCGAAACAATCTGCACATTAGGTTTACCCCTACGCATATATTGCTCGGTACGATAACTTGCTACCTCTACTCCATCCACGATCACAACCCCAAAATTCATTCCCACTAAATTTACCTCAAAACCTTGGTTGCTGAACAGGTTTATAACCTGATCGGGAGTAGCATTCGTAGCAATATCCATGTCCTTTGGTATATGACCTAATAAACGATCCCGAACATAACCTCCAACTTTCAAGGCTTCAAAACCGTTTGTCAATAAAATTCTTAAAATCCTTTCCGCCTTATCCACAAAAACACGCCCTTTCAAAAAGAAAAGTAAACTACTTAGCGTAATTTACTTTTCACAGAGATTTCTTCACCTTTATCAAACAAAACCTCTAATGAAGTGATCCATCCCGACTCGATTGATATTCTTACAAGCTCGCTTTGCTTCCGTTACAGTACGGAAATAGACCCCTTCTCTAGAAACATCCACCGGAATCACAGGAGAATACAGAGCGAAATCTCCCCATGCCCGCATAAACACGACAACTACCCAATACCCCTTATAGGGTCTAGCTTGAACCCGCTTTATCTTAATCCTTCCGGTAGGTTCACCTCAAAGAAACTCGTTTCCCGCCGTCACGTACTCATCTGCATGCAACTTAATCCACTGCATCAAATAGTACCCCCATCACTCAAAGAAAAACCCAACTAACCCACTCACCGAAGTGTACTCTGGGTACTCATACTTCACATTATGCATTAAACAACGAGCCTTTTTGAGCATCTTACGCAAATCAAACAGCGCATCAGGAATGTACGCACTGCCGAAGTCCACATACACCGTCCAATAAGGGAACCCACCATCTTTGCAAGGTACAAGATCAAACGATTTATCAATATAGTGGAATACCCCACCATATGGGCCGTGTAAACTCTTAGGCTCCCCAAAACCCTTCCTAAACCAATCAACCACAATCGAAACGAGCTTATCCCTTTCATGAAACGCCGCCCGCTCCAGCAAATACTTTCGGACACCTTCCACCATCAACCTATAATCTAACGACGTACTCGACAAATCCTTCATGGCGAAGCAGGAGGGAGGATTAAAAATCTCTCTCCTAAAACCAAACAGCATCTCTTTCCGAACGCCCATCAAATGTTGTAGAGGAATAGCGATCCTGCCCTCCGGCGATTTCACTCGTACCCCAAAAATTTTGTCCCCGTCAAGCAACACCGAAAGAACACTGGCAATCATACCTCTTAACCTCCTTATCCCCGTACCCCAATTACGGCCGGTAATCAAGGTACGGGGATATAGTTGCTTGGATTAATATTTTTCGCATTCCACAACGTACTTAATCCGCACTTGTTGTGGATCATAAACGATAAACTCATGGTTCAACAGATGTGGTCCCTTGCAACCCATAACACTGTGATACCCCACTGGAGGTTTCGTGAAATATTGCGGAGAAGTCGTCTTATACACCTCACCCATCGCTACCTCACAAATGAACAAGAAGGCCGACTTATATTTATTAGGACGCCCAGCCCAAGTCCCCATACTGTAGTTGAAGCTCTTGCTACTTTCACTAGCAAAGTAAATTCCTGGACCGAACATTGCACCCGTCCGAATAATGTCACTTCCCAAGTCCGAAGGAAGTTTCAGGTAGCTCGACAAAATACCCACAATATTTGCCGAACGGCTACCATGGAAGAAGTGACGACAGTTATGAATACCCCGTGGATTGAACGGCGGTGCATTCTTCTGATTAACCTGAAACGCATTGAGAACCCGAAGTTTATAGTTATGATTCGGCGCAACCGTAGAAGTAACCTTATGACTAATATACGCCATCGTTTCAGGATCAGTAACCGGAATAATATCACAATTCAAAGCCATATACTTAGCATCCAGATCGGATATACCCATAACCGGAAGCATCCGCAAGGCATCCTCATACAGATCCAAGATGTCCATTTCTTTAGAAATCCGTGCATGGGAATTCAACACCCAACTGGTGTCTTTTCTCAGGTCAGAAGGCATCTTTCTTGGAATAATTTTGTAATACTCGATGCTCAACCGCTCAATCATCGGCATATTGGTCGTTCTTACCGCCCGAGCCAGATAATTCAGAATTTCCCGGCCCTTATTAATCCCATTAATACCCAAATTCCCAAGCGGCGTAGCAATATCCGTCTTGGCACTTCCCGTAAGGGAGAGGGATACCGCTTGATTCGCTTCTTCGTAAATCTGCTTCACAAACTGCGCCACGGCTGGATGCAGATTAGAGGATCGCTGAACCTTCGAAGTGTCAATTACCCCCTTCAAAGCATCGGCATTGATCTTATTCGCCCCTTGTGCTGACCCTGCCGTAACCGTAGCCAGATCCACCTTCACATAACCCTTACGGAGCTTCTCATGCACCTTTTGCTGGAACTTCGTCAAGGCCGCTTGCAAAGACGGTTGCGGTTCCGACTTCGGTGCCCCATTTGCTCCAACCCGACCATGGTTCACAAAGAAACGATACCCCAAACCCGCATTGCTTTGATGAACCTCCGCAATGTAGAACTTATTACTGTTTACCGACGGATCAAAGAAATTCAACGAAACTCGCTCCACCACGGTGTACGGATGGTTGTAAAAATCATCGGTCTTCACCATTTGCATTGAGCGATTAATTTTCCGTTTCGCCGCTTGCGACATATCTCATCCCTCCATAACCCTAAGTCCAGTATACCCAAAATTCTGGTTTACCCCTCAACTCCTAATCAATTTAACCGCAAATGCTATCTCGATCCCATATTTCCCGCAAAAAGCACAAAAAGAAATACCCCACCATGCCTATTATCATTTGTCTGGTGGGGTATTTTATCGAAAACATCAATTCGACTTTGATGAACGCTTTTTCAAATACTCTTCTGCCGCTCTCAAAGCGGCTTTAGGAAAGCGACCCGCTTGCTTACTGTACTTAATCTTCCCGTCTTCCACAATGCAAGCCAGAATTCGACGATTGTTTGTCAACACTAACTTATTCCCATTCTCACTTACCACAACCCACTTCGATCCGAAATTAAACACCGAAAAGACCCCCTAACCTTACGGCTGGCGGTACTCTACCATATGCACAGCCGGTTTTCTGCTATAAATGTCGAACTTCCACAGCTTTAAGGCTCTCGTTTCCTCATCGTAAGTAATAAAACGATCAGACAAATCTGCGGAAGTAATTTGAGTGTATTGCGGTTCTCCCACCGACATCGTATACAACAAGTTCGAGAAGCGATACTTCTCTTCCTTACCAATCCGATACAGGAGATACATATTTCCATTCGAAACAAATACCTTTGTACCAGAAGAAGCAATCTCTGGATGATACGGGATGACTAAGTCGTTACCTTCTTTGTCATATTTCAAATCACCAATGGACGTATCCAGTTGACGATACCCCGTAGATTCGAGAATATAAACGATTTCCCGTTTCGGGTTGTAGACCAGCACCGGATTACCCCGTAAGGACTGCAGAATACCGTAGATATCCTTGATCTCGTAATAACGATTCTCGTAGGCGTACCCCGTATCCTCCGGCAAATTGTAGTAGATACGCAGGGTTTGAGTCTTAATATTATTGAAGTTATTCTCTACCCCGTAAAGGATACCTACCGTACCGTCTACCAAGATAGGTCGCATCCAATCTCGGCTATTCGTACCCCTCGGTAAGCCATTCGCCAAATAACGCACGATATCCTTACCTTCATAGGTAGGCCGAATTTCCTTGATAGAGCCGGAATCTCTCACATAATACGCCCCATCATAGAATTGAATAAGGAAATTCGTACCTTTTTGGTTCAATAAAGTATGGAACTTCTTATTCTTAATGATCCAATTGCTCCCTTTCGCTACCGAAACATAGAAGTCATACCCGGTGAAATCTTGGAAGGATACCGGTTGGTACCAAGTCACATAAAAATATTGTCCATCTTGATAGAAATCCGGGTCAAGACGAGTCAGATTCGGGGCATCTTCCAACGGAACAAAGCTATCCCGAGCATAAGGTTCATAAGTGCGGTATTTGTCATACCCCGTTTGGATCGTAATCTTCCTTTCAGCTTGGTGCCAGTCTACGAACTTTCCAGAAAACTCACTGATAAACCGCAGAGGAACCATAGTGCTACCATTAATAATCATCGGAGCAACATCCAAGGTATAATTGCGAGTCATTCCACCAATTGAGGTAATTGCCCGTTTATTCCCGATAGTAAGGGTAATTTCCCGATTACCATCGGTAGCAAAGACCTCCTGCTTCTCTTGATTCCAAGTCACTTCGTACCCCAACGCTTCGAAAATGGTACGGAACTGTACCAAAGTCGTTCCGTTAATCACGGTCGGCGGAACATTGAACCGCAGAAGTTTCCCATCATAGTACACCCGAATATCAGGTTGGGGTTGCGGTTGTGGCTGTATCTCCGCCGCCGAAGCCGAAGAAAGGGCTACAGTAAACATAGAAAGCAAGAGAGCCAACACCAAGAAAACCGCTACAACTCGCTTAAACATGCAATCATCCCCTCGCAAAATTAAATATTGATCTCGAGTTTCTTCCAAGAAATCTCCTTCCCAAATGCAATAACCGGATATTTCTTTGATAAGTAATGTAGTAAAGTATCAATCTTTTCGTTGTTGAAATACTCCAACGCTACGATAACAAGGCGATTATTTGGAATAAACGCCGCATCTCCCGACAAGGTTGTCAGTACCGAAGGATTGCAACTCGCAAAAATGAACAGTTGTCCCAAAGTCGCCAGTTTCGATACCGTAAAACGCACCGAAAAGCTATTTATATTATTAAACAGAAGAAAAACAGGACGACCGGAAGCATATAAGTCCAATTTTTTAATGATAGAAACCCAATCGAACGTCAACAAGCCAATATCATTATAGAAAGTGGTAGGGATAATATCTACCCCATTAATTGACCTTACCAAGGATTTGACCTCAAATTCCTCTGAATTCAACTGCAAAGACGAATCTGCCGACTTCAGATTCAAACGAGAACCTAAGAAGTAATCGTTCGAAAAGTCCACCAAAAGAATGCGCTTACCCTCATCCACCAAAGACTTGATATGCCGAAGCATCAAATGCAAGCTATCCCCGGCTCCACTAGCAAAAATATAAAACTTCGAACGTAACTTCCCGAGTTGCTCTCGCTCCTCTTCCGAGAACCCCTCCCGCAAGGCGGCCTTCAAACTCTTCGTGTAAGGTGCATACCGCAAGAAATCCTTATACTCCTCCGGTACCGAAACCCGTTTTAATTCGTCCTCCAAACGAGCAATAGTACTATTCGCTAACTCTATCCGCTTTTCATATTCCGAACGCATCTCCAGCAATTGAATTTCCTGTACTCGGTACAAATCGTCGATTTGTTTCCGCAAATCCGAGATAATTCCATCCTTTTGCTGGATGACACGATCCTTCATTTCCAACTGCCAGCTCAAACTGTTAATATCCTGCTTAACCTCGGGAATGGTTAAGATCGAATCAGCCAAATCCAGATCCGCTTCCTCAAGAGCTTCAGGGGAAAGAACATCGTAAGTACCGGGTTCCACCGGATCAGCAACATCCGTCAAAACCGGGGCTGAAAAGACCTTCCCATCGACATTATCGTCGGCGGACTCCACATTATCCATAGAAAAAGGCTCAGAAGTCTCCACCCCCTCTTGGGAAGGAGTACCCCCGACCTCAAGCTTGGAAATCAACTCGTCATCAGACGAAAAATAATGCACCTTCTCCCTTACATCTTCAGGGATCTCTACCGAAGACAAATCGGTATGCAAATAAACCCCCAAACATACCGAACTCTTAGCGATGGTTTTCAACTTAATATTGAGAACCATCGGGTTGTTCTCTACCACATACTCCATCAGATCCCCAAAAGGTAATTCACCAGAGGATAACTCCGTACCGCCAATCAGGATCATAACCTAACCTCCTAACTTCTTACTCGTAAAAAAGCAGGGTCACAGTCCCATTGAGCTTATTAATATTCAAAGAATGGTTGGTCGAAAGCCTTTCTACCATTCCTTTAAGAAAATCCAATTGAGATTCATTGAAAAACTTTCCCTTACGAGTTACAATCTTCAAGTACACATTCCCATTCTTGGTACCACAAAAACGATGCCGATAATAAGCAGGTTGATCAGAACAAAAATCGATCACCTGTTGATACCTCCACTCCAATGAAGGATCTAGCTGATATTTCATATTTAAACCCCCTAAGAAGGAGATCAACTAAATCACATCATCGAGTATAGCTCAAAATGCCTAAAATTATCCAAACCAACTACCTTTCTTACAAAAGTCCAATAAAATTAAAAGAAGGTAATGCCCAATTGAGCATTACCCCCGTAGCAGAGAGGATTAGGCCATGTATTTGTGCAGGTATACCAGACCCTCGATATTCAGTCTCCGCAAATCCTTACCCTGGGTATTCAATACCTCGATGCGCGGAGCCAACTCCTTCAGGAAGCCAACCAAGACATCCGACATAGCCGGACTCACAACGACCTCTTTGTACTCCGCTCCCGCACGGATTTCCGCCTCGGTCACTTCCGGTCCATACTGAACCCCCTGCTCGGTTTGCTCCACCCAAGCTACTTTCCGCACGGACGGGAGAGAACCTCCTCCGGCAACCAGCAGACCCTTGACCACCGGCATATCCAGCGACATACGCTCCAGATACGGGATCAAATCCATTTGAGTCTGCTTCGAATAGATCTCCTTCGCCATGGTCACGATGTTCGAGACATCATGCTTGTAGTCACCCTCATCCAGAATACCCGTGGAGATGACCCGGCTCAGATCGGAAGGAGTGAAACCGAACTTCTTCTTGATTTCGTTCAACACGATTGATGCAACCGTATTGCCCCCACGCTTGAAGGTTTCCTTGGAACGTTCGACCAGCTCCATATCCTTGAACAGTGCCACGTCAGTCGTACCCGCTCCGATGTCCAGCACAAGGGTGTACCCCGTAGCGAACTTGCGGTTTTCCTCCACTTCGACCAACTGCAGATGCTCCCCATTGTCTCGTACCGTAACCCCTTCACGAAGGAATGGCTCAATCATAGACTCAGGAAGCTCCCGAATGCCTTCTTCCTTGAAGAAAGCACCGAACAAAGCGGCGACTGCCTCGGAATAGACCCCTACTTCCCCAATCTTGAAATTGTACTGCATCGGGGTAGGAATCAGCGTGCTGACCGGACGCAGGTTCCGAACCCTCTCTACCATCTGCTCCTCATTAACCTCATGATCCAGCGGAGGAAGCAGAACCGAAACGTTGAAGGTCACATCCAGATTGGACGGAAGCAGGTTATAAGCCCGAGCCAGAATATTCATGGACTTGATAACCGCCAACGACAGCGACAAGTCCGTCACAAGCTGACTCGCCTTCGACTGCAGAGCCGAAGGACGCATGCCGCTTCCGGCAAACTCCCGCTCCACGATCAGGCCGTTGGCAAAGTAGATCCCGTTGATCTCGAAAATGGTCGATTTATCATTGCCGTAGCTTTTCGGAACACGGTACCCGCCGGGCAACTGAGCAAAAACATTGCTCATATTGAAGCTGTAAGCATACTTCCCCGACAGTACCACCACCCGTGTCTCCGAATTTCCCAAGTCGACCAATAGTCCAGCTTTCACAATCATTCCATTCATCCCTCACTTAAAAAGATCGATTAAAATAATCTTGCTAAGAAGCGACTCCTCCTCATAATCGGGCGGAGTTACCTCCTTAACAGCACTACCATAAATTTGGATTCGAACCTTTTGATTATATTTTTTATATCTCGACATAACTGCATTTATGGAATTTTTCTGCCCGTCCGTTCCAGAAGATTTCGCATTCTTTTTGGATTTCGACATTTTTTCATTATGATCTATACCCGCCAACTCATAATCTTCCGGTTTCAGATCCATGACCTTATTATTTTCAACCCGTTTGACATCGCCATAAAAAAGATCCCCAGAATAAAGATAGTAAAAAGTAGGGATACTCCCCAAGTGAATATTGCTCATAACCGTTAACGACTTCAACTTCCGTCCGGTGAGCAACATATCATTCAACATCGAGTAAATATCACGTAAAGTAAAATCGGTCAAACCATTAATCACTAACAAAACCTCATCTCGTTCCGTCAAATAAGGTACCATATCAGAGTACCTTTTTGCATTGAACACCACAGCGGCGGGATATACCCCATTCTTGATGAAATACTCCACCATATGGGCTCCGCCTTCACAAATCAAAATTAAACGGTCTTCCATTATAAAACCTCCCTTTAATACCCCAAAATTAGGACACCTTTAGTTGAGTGTGAAGATAACGGTTAAAGAGTCGCTCATACTTAACAATGTTCCTCGCGCTCATATCCACCAAGTCACCGAAAAAATCTATCTCCACCACAAAAGCAGGGCCGATCAATAGATGATGACTACCGTTATACTCCGCCAAACGAACATTATCGTAATAGAAAGGGTCATCCTTAACCAAGGACAACTCCTCTACCCCTACAACCTTTCCTTCCTCATCATAAATATAAGTCCGACCATACTCATCACAAAGGACGGTATCCCGCGCATATAAGTAAACCCCACCACCGTTTGGAAACGCCTCCAAACAATCAATAGAGTCCAACTCGTACCGCACAACCAAATCCTCAAATTCCTCTTCCGATAACCACTTCAGATAAGCGGGTTTCTTCGGTTCCAAAGCCAGAACAACACAGCGATCCACCAAATTACCCCCTTATGGCGTTACTGCAAAATAACAAGTATAGGAAATCCGTTTTGCACCCGGAATTACCGAACCATCAGGATCTTTAATGTCGATAAGGTTAAACTCCTCCGTACCAAAGGTCGCTCGCATTTCACGGAATACCAAAGAGGAATAAGGAACAATGACATCTACATAAAAGGTTACCTTAGCTACCACAATCGGTTTAGATTCATAAGGACGAGAAGTAACTGGATTTATAACCCGCTCATCCAGACTCTTCAAATACTCCGCTTTGGTAGGGTAACTTCCCTTATTTGCCCCAAACAAACGCTGAAGCAACTCATCATTTGCCGGATCATACATATCAATTACCTTATATACCACTAAGGGCTCTATCCCCGTAAAAGAATAGACACCCGCATTTGTCGTATTCCGATTGTGCCGTAAAATCGTAAAACTTCCATTGTGAATGGGGTAATACATACTCAAGTCGCCTTTTATCTTAGAAGAAAACGTAACCCCTTTCAGTACCCCATTTCCGCCTTCATACGTATTAAGGTTGAAATCCGGGACATACTTTTGACGCATCAGCAAGTCCATATTATTCATAAACAAGGTGCCCAATAGTTTCGTATTTAAGTAGGTGATGCCTAAACTAATTGGAGTATTATAATACTCCCTACCTCCAGACTCCTTCATATAATCTTCCAACCGATAGTCTCTATAAAGAGCGGCGGCATGGCTATCCGAAATATAGTTACCCCACTTATCCTTCACTCCTAAGACTGAGCGGGTACTTGGCAGGATATTTGTCCCCATCAACGATACTCGTGGGATATAGTACCAGTCTAAGGTAGTGGGGTTGCTCGGATTCGTAAAATATCTCACTGGCCTCCGCATTGCTCCTAAACGGTCAGCCAACATCATGAACTCATTGGTAGCATAGATCTCCTCAAAAATTTCCCGTTTCAAAGACTCATCTTTGGAATTTTTGTTAAATATCCCCTCAATCATATCTACTTCTTTGAACCCACTACCGTCAAGAGCGGGCATGAGTAAAGTGTAGCTCTCCCTACCCCCATAAGACATAAATTCATCCACCAACTGCGACTGCTCCAAGGCCATATCAGCCGCAGTACGAATCATCGTTAAAATTTCCTCCGACTTCTTAGAAATAGACCGCAACTCATAGAAGCCGGAAATAAAAAGAAGTAAGACATATTGAGCGACCAAGAGGATGATAATATTCCTGAACTTCAGCATAGACAACCCCCATCACTTCAGATACCTAAGCGCAGGTACCTTATAAACATACACCCGATCATAAGAGAAAAATGCTCGGGCGAAGAAAGTATCTCCTCTGGCCTTGGATTCCGCCCCTAACAACATCGTAAAGTGAGGTTCCATTGTAACCACGATTGCTAACTCCAAAATTTCACCGTAATCTTTGACATGACTGCTATCAATCGGGCCGTAAGTTACCCCATCCACCACTACTGGATCATGGAGATTCCACTTGTAGTCTACCGCCACATTGGAACTGTTCACAATATCCCGCAACTGCGCATCAAACAAGTCCGCAATATCGTCAGGGATAGAGTTATTTCTCGACAACTCATCCCGAATAATCAAAGACAAGGATTCAACACGGTTATTTACCGTAATAGTATCCACCGTAAGTAAAAGCACGTCCATGAGAAGCATCAAAATTAGGGAAATCCCTAAAACTTTAAAGACCGTACCAATAAAATTATGCATGCCATAGAAACCTCCAACAATCAATAATTAAAGTACTCCCGATCCAATTCAACTGCCTTATTAAAGGTTTCCGACATTCTTTGATTTAAAATCTCCCCGTACTGATCCTCAAATAAATGTCGGTCCAATTGCTTTTGAAACACCGGCTCAAGAAAACTCCAAGCCGCAGATCTCCCCGGAGTACCCATGGTTAATGCAAAGAGGATCAAGGACAACATCATAGTCCCTATCAAAACAAAAACATTCTTCAGAAAGGAACTCATCCCATACCACCTCCTAAGTTAAAAAGGTAGGCGTGTACCCCACACGCCTACCTTCCACGCCGAAAGACCAAGTATCAGATTGTTAAAAATTGCTAGAACGTTGATCGTTCAAGTTCTTCTCGATTTGAACGCCAGTATCGCCCCACTCAGGTAACAGCTTAGCCTGAGAATCACCCGTGATCGTCTGCCAAGCACTGTTGACCGGAGAGATGATCGCATTATAGGCTGTCTTCACAATACCCCCATCGTTAAAGACCAGTGACCAAACGATGAAGGCTAACACCAGCGTACCGATGATTAAGAAAACCTTCTTGATATTGCTCATGGTTCTCACCTCGTACCGAAAATTTACTTAGATTAAAATTTAATCGCCAAAAAGGACAAGGAACTTTGAATACGTGATCTAAAATCCTAAAACCTTCCAAAAGTCCCCAACTAGCTGGAACTTTGCTAACCACGACAGGAAGATAAACTGAAACAAAATTACATAAACCACAAGGACAGCTCGGCTACCTTGACGAACTAACTTGTTAGCTCGCTCCTCCATTTGAGCCAACCGCTGTTGACTCAACTCCACCTTGAAAGACAACAGCTTGTCGCTATTATCTACCCCCCGAAGGGCTTGTACCGCAAGGTTACAGAAGTTAATAATCATAACCGAGCGGTACTTGTCGCGGAGTTTTGAAATAGCCAAACTATCATCTCCATAAATCTCAATATTGTTTCGCAAGTCAGTTGCAAATTTCCTTATTGCACTGTCCTTTGCACCTCCCGGTACAGCGTCTAAAGAATGTAGAAAATCCTGCAGAACAGGAGCTAAACGAGTGTGATTTCTTTGAACTAAACGACTGTACAACAGCAAATAAAGATCGGGAAAGTCTCGTTCCAATTCCTTATCTTCATCTGCAATCTTCATATCTGCGTAAATACCCAAGAAATATCGCAGAAAAAGCGTTAAGAAAAAGGCTACATAAATAGGAGAGCCAGTTAATATAAGGCCCAAAGCTCCCAAAACTACCGAAAAGAATGAAATCATCCGAAGCAAACCAATGAACTCTAAGGGTTTTATCTCCCTCTCAATATATTTCATAGTCCACTGCAGACGCCCAATGCGATACCCCCACTCTTGTAAGGTAGCCTCCGAAGGAGGAAACCCTACATTCAAGGCAAACCATTCACACTTACTCAAGAAAGACAACGCCCGCAGACGTCTCTTATGAAAGACCTTCTCCTTTCGGACGTCAATCCTAGCCTTACTCGTACCTTTGGAAACTCCCCACATATTATAGATACGAGTAATATATAAAACATAGATCACCAAACAGGTGTACACTACAAGATCCGCAAATGACATGGTATCACCTTCCAAACTCAAGTAAGGGAGAGACTAAACTCTAAATCTCCACACCCCCATCACAGGAACTTCGACTTGATCGAAGTGAGATAGGCCAAAACACTCGTAACCAAAACCACGTCCACAATGATCAAAATCTTACCGATAAGAGTATTGGTAAACAAATGCCGCATGAAGTCATCCGTAAACATTGCAAAAAATGCATAAGCGGTAATTACCCCAATTGCGATCAAGAACTCCAAACGCAACTGCGCAAACTTCTGATTATTACGATACCGCAAAATCCGCTTATGTCGATTCACCTCAACGATAGAGGAAAAGATATCAACCATATCATCGTCAGCTTTCTCTTCGTAAAGAATGGCCTTTTGCGCGAAATCCGTAAAATTCGGCCCTAAACGATCATTCAGAAGCAACATCGCTTCTCGGAAACTGTACCCCTTATGCTGGATATTGTCAATGAACTCTTCAAAATACGGTCTTACGTTTTGGTGAAAGGAATTTCGATAACGCTTAATAGCGTTATATACCCCACCCTTGATGTCCATTGCCAGCAAGTCCACCGTGTCCATGATCTCGGCTTCCTTCTTCTCGTACAAGGACAGAGACAAAAACCGCAGAACCACGATAATGAAATATGCAAAAGCCAGAAAAGCAGGAAAGAACAAGACCGCATCTTGCATAATGAAAACAAAGATCAAAGACAAACTAAGCGCCGTACAAACAATGAAGATAAGCAGACCCACCGGAGTAACATTATCCTTTGTCAACCCAAGGTTGACGATAATATCCTTGAAGTAGTTGTTAATCCGATAGATCAGCGAATTCTTCCTTAAAGTCGAAGCCCGTTCGAAAGCTACATTCCAACGCTGAACTCGCTTTCCAAACAGCTTCAAATACAAACTTTCAGAAACGCTTCGGGACTTAGATAGATACCCCAAAAACTTTTGATTGTACATGATAAACAGGCCGACCAACATAAGGACGGCAATAGCTAAAAGCAATTGTATCAACCAATATCACCCCTGTAAGACCGACCTCAACAAATCAGGGTGGTAATAAGCCAGATAGATAAGCCCACCTACCAAAAGCAGAAAAAGAACAACCAACAAGCGAGCGAACAACCTTACCACCCCTTAACTCTGATCCTCATCGATCCTAGTGAACTCTTCAATAACCTCCTTAGAAATCCCGGCTTTGTAGAAGGTTTTAACCAAGCGTTCCGAGAGAGTCCCCACTTGCTTAAACTCTCCCAAGACCTCCGTTAATCCATATTCATTAACTCGCGTTTCACCTGTCAACTGGAATTCAAACAGCTTCCGAATTTTCACATTCCCTTCGCTGTCTACCCCATCGACCTCAGCAATCTCCATAACCCGACGACGCCCGTCAGGGAAACGGAATTGCGAAATAATGATGTCGATAGACTTCGCTACCGATTTCAGTGCTTCGGATTCCGTCATTACCCCCTTAGCACTCAGCTCGTTAGCGAAACGCTCAATACCATCAACTGCATCCTCGGCGTGGAAAGTACCAAGCACCTTATGCCCTGTCCGCATTGCCCGCAAGATTTGGTAGAACTCTTCCGGTTCCCGAGCCTCACCTACAATAATGACCTCCGGCGTAGCCCGCAAAGTATTCGAAATCAACTTATCCAAGGACAAATTAGACACCACTTCCCAGTGAACCACATTCCGAATATTCCGCCCATACTGATCCCGCTCCATGAACGAGATCTCAGTCGGGTTTTGCACCAAGATAATCCGCTTATCGTGCGGAATAGTACTCGCAATAATGTTCAGCAGAGTCGTCTTACCCGAACCCGTAGGCCCAACACAGAACAACTTCAGCTCCGCTCGACCCAAAAGCGTAAGCAAACGCCCCATTTTCGGAGTGCATGCCTCATACGTCACCAAATCGTCAATGGTGAGCTTAACTTCCTTAAACTTACGAATAACCACCGAAGTAATAGGAAAATTATTCGGCGGTTTATCCCTAGTATTCGCTACCGGATGCACCGCATTGATCCGATATTGATGCTGAGCCGTTTTCGCATTCAAAATCGGATAACCATCCGTAAACTGCGGAACATTCCCCGTACCATCATCAATGAGCTTGTTCAAGACGATATGAATTTCCTCGTCATTAACAAACTGCATTACCCGTCCCTTACTATCAACATAAGGAACGAGTACCCCACGCTTGGAAACGAAAATGGTATTCTTATCGTTAATTTGGATTTCATCAACCTCGGGATCTTCCAAGGCTTCCTTCAGAATAGAAGCCCCGGAAATCGAGTTGATCACGTCTTCCAACAGCAACTCCGTATTCAAAACACCCTCAGCAGAAACGTACCCCCGGACAGGGACTCGATGCTTATCAACAAACTCTGAAGCCAGATTTAACATTACCGACTTCTTTTTCTCAGAGTCCCAGTTAATATAACCCTCTGGCAGGTTTGCCGTTAAAAAGATCCGACATTGGGTAATATACTCCTCGAAGGTTACCTCCGCCTCTTTGAAAGAACCATCAGCAATACTATTCTCGGACTGCAACTTATAAATTTCCTTCAAGGAAAGCACAACTACACACCTCGCTTTACCGTGAATTATCAATTATCCTGCTTATAAGTATCAATAACTTCTTCCTCAAAGTCCTCTTCGACTAAACCATCTCTCTTAGAGAGATTCACAGTTGCAACCTCAGAGGAACCTTCACGTACAACAGGAACCTCAACTTCCACTTCATCCAATTTAGTGGAGGAAATACCCCCGGCGTGGGTTTCAGTTTTATCCTCAAGCGACTTACTGTCCTCAATCTCAACCTGTTCAGAACTCGATTTTTGAGATACATCTGCAGGTTGAGTAACATCAGTCTTCTTAGACCTATTCAGAAGTTTGCTCAAAACCCCTGACTTCTCAGAAGTAGGATCATCTTGCTTATCCTTAGACCCTCTAGGCCCTTGATCGTTCACAACCAACTCCGAACCGAGCTTCTCTTCCTCATACGTATCTGAACTTTGCTTGATATTTCCTTCATTTAATGGTGTAACCACCAGTATATCTTGAACAACGGCATTGATAACTGACGAAAAAACATAAATATCCTTATCCGCAGTCTTATTCGACCAAATTCGCTTACCCGCTAAACCCAATCTTGCCACCGTCAGCGAATAAGGAATTTCCCCAATAACCTTCAGACCAGCCTCTTGCATTACCCCCTTCACATTGGTTACGATATCGGGGATCACCTTATTGATTACCACCCGATTTGCCTTTGCGAAGGGTACTGCCAAAGTCGTCATAGTATTCAAGGATTTCCGTAAATTATAGATGCATTTCAAACTGTAATCCGCCACATTAATAACACGATTGCACTTGATTGCGGTGTAAGCGTAAAGATTGGTAGGCTCGTAGGATAAATCCACCAGAATAATATCGAAATAAGACTTCAAAGATCCCATCAACTTATCGACCGTCAATTCACTATCCCTCGTAGACAACATATCTACGAGGGTACGATTATAGAGAGATGCCAAACTGATATTCTTGAACGCCGTAGGTAACACAACCTCCGATAGATCACCGTCAAACTCCAAATAGTCCTTCCGCTTACTATCCGAACCTTCCATCAACATCGGATACAAAGTAGGATAAAGGTAATGCGTATCTAAAACACAAATGGAGTAATTCGTCTGGGCCGCCAAAGCAATCGCCACGTTTTGCACAATGGTTGACGTCCCTACCCCCGGAACAATACCCCGAAACCCAATTACTTTATCGAAAAGCAACTGCTCAGACAACTTCATTCCGGTATTACCGGAAATAGTCTTCAAAAGACTAGAAAGAAAGCCCATGCTCTAGCCTCCTTAATTCTGCTTCCGGGCAAACCCGACTTGCAGTTCATTCAGAGCTTCTGTGATCAGATTACCGCCAGTACGGGGCAACAGAGTCATCGTAAACTTCGGAGACTTACCCGAAATCCGCACGTAACGATCCACTTCTTCTGGAGTTACATTCAGTAAAATCTGCGAAGGTTCCACCTGCTTTTGAAAATCTGAACTTTCAATAATTCTCAGTTGCTCCGCCCGTGGTAAAGCCAACAATTGATAATAGATGTCAAAAATACTTTCACCTTGAGCATTCAGAATATCAAGCACGGTCACGCTATTAAACAGCAACTCATTTCGAGTCACCGTAGTTTGTGGCTGAATGCCCGTTTGTTGCTGAATCATAAACTCCCGTTCAGTAGGTAAAGTATAAACCGTATCCGTATAGGTCACCCGAACGTTGATCTTATCGCCGGGAACCAACATCCTACCAAACTCTTTCGCATCCAAATTAACCTTCAGCAACTCTCCATCCATCTTATACAGATAAGAGTACTTCTTCGGTGTCTCCTTCGTCAAAGAATCCCAATACAGTGGAGTATCTTGACGAATATAATAGGCCGCATACGCATTTTGAATCCGATGACGGTCTTCCCACAACACAATCTGACGGCGCTTGGTACCGTCACTCAACGTATAGATCCCCGACTTTTCATACTCCGAAACAGGCATCGTGTCCTTATACATCATATCCTGCGTAACAAAACCATCCTGCGGGACAGAAACCTTCAACTTCACGATTTCCACAACTTTTCTCATTTCCATTTGGGAGTAAAAGTTCAACCCAATAACAATCGCTACAATTACCCCCAAGATTATCGAAACTTGCATCGTCTTCGAGAACCGTCGAAGCGAAGCCGTGGATTTTGCTTTCACCTTAGACTCATTAATCTGGAGACTCATACCACAAACTCCCTCCACCTACTTAATAAGGTCTTAAAAAGAAGTTAATGTAACTCCTACGCTCCTTAATCGGCAAAATTAGAGCATTATGAAAATCCAAAGTAGGATCAAAGGACTTCACCCTGACCCCGTCAACTTCATACTCGCGCAATTTACCGGACTTATTTACCCCCAAATCCACTACATTCGAACCAACATACTTCACATAATAACGATAGGAATCACGGAGGTAATTATTGTAGTCCGCCAACTTGATATTGGGGCTATTCAAGAAGAAAGAAAGATTACTTACCTCAAGAATTCTTCCTTGGTACCTTGTCTCCTTATACCCCAACTCCAATTCAGCAATTGCATTATTTAAGGCGGCAAAGTCAACATTAGCGAAGTCAACCTCCAATACCCCAAAGGCATTTTTGTGTCCCTCCGCCTTAAAACCGTATTGTCGGAAAAGATTCAAGTAATCTATCCCATCACACAAGCCCCTTACCGAACCCCGTTTGACCTTACCATCTTCCTCTACAAAGAGGAATGCCGTCTTGCCCGCATTTTTGATCCTACTGCAAGCCAAGCCGATAAAGTTGGTTAATCCGAAGTTATACGGGAGAGATAGATTACTCGGAACGTATTTACATACTAAATTAGAAAATTCTTCTCCTTGTAAATTCTCAATAATAGAATCAACAATAGCATTCTGGACATTTCGGTAAATGTCCAAATCCAGACTAGAATCAAACTGCCCCATGAACAGCCTAATAGCGTCTTCTCCCTTATTCAGACGGAAAAGGGCATTCACCTTGGGACAGAAGGTATAATCAATAAAGTTCCGATCCATAACCGGAACACCGAATCCAAAGTCATAACTCCCCTTCGTCAAATCCACAAAATACCGAAACAAAGGAGAGTCTATATGATAGGTAGTATAAAGAAAATCCTGGGCAATAGGATTCTCTATCGGTCGCACATCAGAAAGAAGGCTTAAACCCACCAAAGCCTTCTCCTCTTGCCCAAAAAGCTCAGGGAAAATCGCTTTAAAAACATAGTAAACTACCCCTGCACCGGACAGGAAGCGATACTCCTCCGGTTCAAAAGGGTACTGATTGTTGATAATAATTCCTTCACAACCCGTTTGCGGATTCCTAAGATAAACCAGTTCTTGATAAGGAATCGCGTGATGATCGATAGCGATAACGTCTACCCCTCGAGACGTTAACTTCTTCAAGTCCTCATACGACATCGATGCGTCTACAAAGATCAGAACCTTCCCTACCAAATGCTCGATCTCAGCATCCGACATCTTAAACCCATGTGTCCGGTTATCATTAATATAATAGAAATGCGGACGACCATATGTAACCAAAATCCGCCGCACCAACTCACCACTGATAACTCCGTCCACATCAGGGTCATATTGTATAACAAAAACCTTATCAGGCCCGAACTTTTGCAGAATCTCACTAACCTTACGAGTTCCAGTTGGGATATACATCTCATCACCACCTACCCTTCAAAACTCAATGCCCGCTTCACTTAAGCTTCCCTTCCGCTACCAGAGGTACGCCCATAACTTGCTCATAATGCTGAGGGGTAAAGAAATAGCGGCCATTGAAATCCCGCTCGGGCTTAATCTTCCCTTGTTGAACCCACAAATAAATCGTTCGGGGATTCCGATTTACCAGCTCCGCAAACTCTCTGGTAGTAAACGTTTCCGCCTTAACCACCCATATCACCCCTTAACCGCCCCGTAAACTCAACTCTAAAACAATTTAGTAAATTCTCGCACAAAATTTAAAAACATACCAATATTTATCACAATCTTCGCACAAAAAAAAAAGATGACCATCAAACGATGGTCATCTCTAACGTCCCTTATTTCAACTCAGCCAAAATACTTCGCCAAGTGCGGAAAAAACTGTCTAAAACGCTCCCGCAAAATGGGAACTTCGCTACGATCAAAAGGCTTCCGGCATTCTATTATGTACGCCAGATTTGGGAAATAGGTTTCAAACTTTCTCGAAAGCTCCTGAAGCTCAGAAAACGAAAATAAAAGGGGTACAGATTCAGATACTGGTTCAGATTCCAACTGATGAATAGATTTACCACGAAAATCACTTATTGTGCCTACTGCCATATATGCTCAAACTCCTGTTGCAAAATTTCACACCAAGACTAATTATACCAAAAATACCCCCATAAGTCGATATTTATTCCCTTAACCTTCACAAAATTACCAATATCCACAAACCTGCTCAAGCAAAGACGACACCCGATTTGTGAGACTTCCGATATAAGACATCTCACTCGCTCGAAAACGCTCCATCACTTGCACCACCATCTGCATACAACCCAAAACCTCCAGATTCTCCAAGCGAGTGATCAACGAAACCACCACTAAAGGATCGAGTGGAGCCGCTGAGTGCTTGTCCAACAAAAGATCAAACCCCGAAGGAGTATGAACGTGAATCAGATAATACCCCTCTTCGATTTGATACAAGGCTTGTCGCCAGCCGCCCATTTCCCCATGCGGCCAATCTTCATCCAGCTCCACCACTTCCGGTTCCGAACCATCCGGTCGAGAAACCGTAACCAAACTGCCCGTAGCCGTAATCATCGAGGGCAGGACAAATAAACCTGCAGACAAACCCTTGTTCTGCAGGTAATAGGTATACACTTTCCCCTCCTCAAAATCCACTTCCCTCACCACAGGTGCATTCACCGGCTCCATACATACTCCCCCAATCCAAAAGATATTGGACAGAGTCAAAACCAAGATGTCTGCACGCCATTACTATTATTTTACCATTTCTAACCAACTCTGTCAAGAGGTATATGCCAAATCATATCAAAATCGAAGATAATTATGCGAAGTCCTCTTTAATAAACAAAAATAAGGTACGCAGAATATGTGTACCTTATCCATTACCGATTATAGGTGAAACAAAGCTCTCACTCGTCCCGCTTGGAGTTGATCGGATCGACCAACACCCTCACGCCTCCACGGGAAAACATCAACTCCAGATCCGTCACATAGTAGTGCCGCTTCTCGAACCCAGCTTCTGAAGATCGACCAAAACACGGGATACCGAAGCCATTTGAATCCCTCTGACCTTAAAATCTAACCCCTTTATATCTCCTTGTACCTAATTATAATATAAATGTCCTATATTTTCAAGAGATGTTCACTACCCCAAAAATTAAACCTTGAATTGAGAAGGTCGAGGGCTCGGTTTCTCACCCAAGATGTACTCAATATCAATTGTACTACCGCTAGACAGCTCATCCCAATGCGCCAAAAGATACCTATGAGCCTCAAACAGCGTCCGGTTTATCGATCTCCACTTATAAGGATCACGCTCCGTTTGCCCTGTCTCCAACTCCGTAACTTGAATCAACGGAGCATCCTCCGAAAACCCTGCACGATTCAGAATCCAACGCTCTTTATCCGACTGTACCCCACGAAAACGCACGGCCAACAAACTGCAACAAGTCGCCCGATCAAGCACCTCAAACAATTTAACTTCCAACTTCGATACCCCCAATATCTCTTCGATTATTCATTTAGGTTGTCTCCTTTGTCCTAAAGAATACTACGGGCGCTTCCCATCCTTGGAACCTAGACTCGTGGTATGCCTGTTCAATCTGACTTTGAAACCCCTGAATATTGGCATCTTCATGCAACTCAAAAATAAATACACCCTGCAGAATCATGTACGGACGCAAATTAAAGTTGTCACTCAGGTACACCAAGGCCAGACGTTGCAGATCGTTGTAAAGCATACACAGATACCTATTGAACGTAATCGACTCCGCCAATTTACGCCCAATCGGTGTCTGCTCTTTAGGAATCTGACTCACATCCACATTCCGCAACAACATGAGCAAACGTCTAGAATCCTCCGTGGTTCCGACGGAAGGGAAAAACTCCTTCAGAGATCCCTCAACTCTTAATTTATACTGAGTATTCAGGATACTATTTAGAAAAGAAGCAATTTGGTACTTATCATCAGAGGACAATTCATTCCGAGGAACCGAAGTTAGCATCTCCCCAAACAAATCGTATCCACCTTGATAATAAATCTCCTTCAGCTCCTCGCTCTCCAGCAAATGCCCCAAGGCATACAGGGAAAAATCCTTCACACCAACCTCCAACCAAACCTTACCCGAACTCGGATGCAAATAATTCCGGTAGAAGAACCACTTGAGATCAGGTTTTACCCCCACAACCTCCATCGGGGGTCCATATAAAGAATTGTACCTCAAAATAACCATATTCGATTCCGCATCAAACTCCTTCAACAAACCCTTCAAATACCGCCTCCGTTGATTCGTCTTCCAAAAATCACCGAATATATTAAACAAGACCGAATCATGTCTATCCAACAAGGAAAGAAGACCCAACAAACTAGGTATTACCCCCTCATCATTCAGAAAGAATGAAGGGATACCCCGCTCTTCCACCAGAAAACGAGAAAGCTGCTTTTTCAACTCCCGTAGATCCGAAGTAGTCACCATACCATTGGTATGCTGTTGCATTTGATTCGTCAACTCAGTTATACGAGCATCCATATCAGCTAAATCGGTCTTCAACTTCCCCAAATCCACTGGAATTCTCTTTTTGGACAACTCCTCACAGATATCCGACATCCGTTTCTCCAAACGACCAACGAGAGAATCCGGTTGAATTCCATATTCCAGCAGAAGCTCATCCGTTACCATAAAATACGCCCCCTTACTGAGAATTCACTACCTATAATAAAGAAAGTTCCTGTTTTAATTCAAAAGAAATTCATGTTACGCAATTTTTAACGAAGTCCGAAAAAAGATGCATAAACCGAACTAAAGCGGATATGCTATACCTGCGAAACCAACCACGACACAAAGGAGAGATCACACATGCCGAAAAATCGTCCGGTGATCCCGCAAGCAGAAATGGCTCTGGAACAACTGAAATTCGAAGTCGCCCAAGAACACGGGATTCCGATCCCCCAAGACGGGTACTACGGCAACATGACAACCCGTGAAATGGGTACCCTGGGCGGGAATATCACCAAAAAGCTGGTTCAAATCGCTGAACAGCAACTCGCTGGCAGACAACGGATCTAAAAAGTAAAGACCCTCCAATTTGGAGGGTCTTTACTCTGTCTGCACCATTTTTCTTTTTGCAAACAATAGAGCTTTATCTAAACCCCAGTACCCAAAAGCGTAAAACAAGAAAAAGTGGGACTAAACTTTGAAAGGAATAAAAAGAGAACCGAA
>ERZ795043.122-NODE-122-length-97701-cov-8.003164_pt1 | contig 97701 bp, 98 predicted proteins | sample MGYA00375127_ERZ795043 | MGnify/ENA primary metagenome ERZ795043 (study PRJEB30172, sample SAMN05518447) | compost metagenome | isolation source: Feedstock adapted compost from Newby Island compost facility, Milpitas, CA | place: USA:Newby Island compost facility... | reverse complement strand
AGCCCCGCCACTTCCGATTTCTTCGCCCCGGGCTGCACGTGCACGGCGATGCGCCAGCCCTGCGCGGTGCGGCTGTACCAGCTCACAGCGCGGTCAACGCCATCCGTGAGACGTGATCGATCACGATCAGCAGGATCTGCGCGGCGATGATCACGAACAGGGGCGACAGATCGATGCCGCCGACGGGCGGGATAAAGCGGCGGAACACGCCGTAGAACGGACGCGTCAGCGCGTCGAACACGCCGCTGAAGGGATTGTGCGGGCTCACCCAGGACAGGATGCACTGCACGATGGCGACGAAGATCACCAGATGCAGGAGCAGTCGCAGGGTTTCGAACAGCGGCAGCACCAGCGCGACGCCCATCGACGCCATGCCGCTGATGAGCGCAAAGAGCAGCAGCGTCTTGAGGACCAGCACGAGCCAGGCGAGCACCAGGGTGGCCAGATCCAGACCGCCCAGGCCGGGCACGATGCGGCGCATGGGCCGCACCGCCCAGTCGGTGAGCGCCATGACGAAACGGCCCAGCGGATTGTAAAAGGGCGCCCGGCAGGTCTGCATCAGAAAGCGCAGCAGTACCAGATAGGCGAACAGACCCAGCACGGTCTGGATGAGGAAGCTCGCGATTTGGCCGAACATGGGGTTTCCGATGGTTGCGGTGTGCGCATTGTAGTGGCCCGTCCGGGACGGCGCGCTGCTGAAACCAAATGCTACAAGCGCACCGCCTGCGCGGGACCGCCTTAATCCTTGCCTAGTGCCTCGCCCAGTTCCGTGGCGCGCCTGCGTGCGGCTTCGACGGCGGCGACGATGGCCTCCGCGACGCCGCGCTCGTTCAGCGTCGCGAGCGCGCGTTCGGTCGTGCCGCCCTTGGACGTGACGCGTTCGCGCAGCACCGAAACGGGTTCTTCGGAACGCGCCGCGAGTTCGGTCGCGCCGCGCAGGGTTTCCAGCACCAGCCGGCGCGCAGACGCCGCGTCCAGGCCGGTCTGCTCGGCGGCGCGCTGCAGCGCTTCGATGATATAGAACACGTACGCCGGCCCGCTGCCCGACACCGCCGTGACCGCGTCCAGCAGCGCTTCTTCGTTCACCCAGATCACCTGCCCCACCGCTTCGAGGATGCGCTGGCAGGCTTCGCGTTGCGCCGCGTTCACCGCGGAAGCGGCATAAAGGCCCGTGACGCCGAGGCCGATCAAAGCGGGCGTGTTGGGCATGCAGCGCGCAAGGCGCTGGTGTCCACCGAGCCAGCGCGCGAGATCGCCGAGGCGGATGCCGGCCGCGATCGAGAGGATCAACTGATCGCGAACGTGCGGCGCGAGCGCCTCGCAGACGGCGCGCATCTGCTGAGGTTTCACGGCCAGCACGATCACATCGCCCAACCGGTCGCAGTCGTCGAGCGAGGCGAAGCATTGCACGCCGTAGGAAGAAGCGAGGCGCGTGCGCGCCGACTCGGCCGGGTCCACGACGCGAACGGCGTGCGGATCGAAACCGCGCGCCACCATGCCGCCGATCAAGGCGGCTGCCATGTTGCCGCCGCCGATGAATGCGATGTTCATGTCCTTTTCCTCATGCGCGCTCGCGTGCTGCGCGCGTGTCATTGCGGAGCGGCCGCACGTTTCGCGCGCGGTCCGAAAATCGCCGTGCCGATGCGCACCATCGTGGAACCCGTCGCGACGGCGAGCTCGAAATCGTCGGACATGCCCATCGACAGCGTGTCGAGCGGCAGTCCTTCGGCGCGCAACTGTGCCCGGATGCCTGCCAGCGTCTCGAAACGCCGGCGCGTCAGCGCCTGATCCGGGGTCGGCTCGGGGATGGTCATCAGCCCCCGCAGTGCAAGCCGCGGCAGCGCTGCCACCGCCTTGGCCAGTGCGACCGCCTCTTCCGGCGCGACGCCGCTCTTGCTCGCCTCGCCGCTCACGTTGACCTGTACGCAGACGTTCAGCGGTCCGCGCTCCGCCGGGCGTTGCGCCGACAGCCGTTCGGCGATCTTCAACCTGTCGACCGAGTGCACCCAGTCGAAGCTTTCGGCGACGGGGCGCGTCTTGTTGCTCTGGATCGGCCCGATGAAATGCCAGACGATCGGCAGATCGGCGAGTTCGCGCATCTTGCCGAGCGCCTCCTGCACATAGCTCTCGCCGAAGCCCCGCTGCCCGGCGGCGAAAGCTTCTCGTATCGCCTCGGCGCTCTGGCCTTTGCTCACCGCGACGAGAACTATGTCACGTGCATCCCGGCCGCAGGCCGCACAAGCGGCCTCGATGCGTGACTTCACAGCTTGCAGCCGATTTTTCGTTGTGTCCATAATCGTTGCGCTTTGGACGCACTCATCCGGGCCGAGAGGCTTCGAGGATTGAAGATTATATGGACATCTCCGAACTGCTGGCATTCGCCGTCAAGAACAAAGCCTCCGACCTCCATCTCTCCGCCGGCTTGCCGCCGATGATCCGTGTCAACGGCGACGTCAGGCGCATCAATCTGCCGCCGCTCGAGCACAAAGACGTGCACGGCATGATCTACGACATCATGAACGATGCGCAGCGCAAGCAGTACGAGGAGAATCTGGAGTGCGACTTCTCCTTCGCCATCACCGGTCTCGCCCGCTTCCGCGTCAACGCCTTCGTGCAGCAGCGCGGCGCGGCGGCGGTGATGCGGACCATCCCCAGCAAGGTACTGTCGCTGGAGGAACTGGAAGCGCCGAAGATCTTCAAGGACATCGCCGAACAGCCCCGCGGCATCGTGCTGGTGACCGGCCCCACGGGTTCGGGCAAGTCGACCACGCTGGCGGCGATGATCAACCACATCAACGAAAACCATTACGGCCACATCCTCACCATCGAGGACCCGATCGAATTCGTGCACGAATCGAAGAAGTGCCTCATCAACCAGCGCGAGGTGGGGCCGCATACGCTGTCCTTCTCCAACGCGCTGCGCAGCGCGTTGCGCGAGGACCCGGACGTGATCCTGGTGGGCGAGATGCGCGACCTCGAGACCATCCGGCTGGCGCTCACCGCCGCGGAAACCGGCCACCTGGTGTTCGGTACGCTGCACACCAGCTCGGCGGCGAAGACCATCGACCGGATCGTCGACGTCTTCCCCGCCGCGGAAAAGGAGATGGTGCGCGCGATGCTGTCGGAGAGCCTGCGTGCCGTGATTTCGCAGACTCTGCTCAAACGCAAGGACGGTCAGGGCCGCGTCGCCGCGCACGAGATCATGATCGGCACGCCGGCGATCCGTAACCTCATCCGCGAGAACAAGGTCGCGCAGATGTATTCCGCGATCCAGACCGGCCAGCAGTACGGCATGCAGACGCTCGACCAGTGTCTGCAGGACCTCGTCCGCCGCAACGTCGTGAGCGTTGCTGAGGCGCGCATGAAGGCGGCGAACAAGGAAGCCTTCCTCGGCTGAATCCGCGGCGCATTCAAGGAGCGACATCATGGAACGCGAACAGGCGACCAAATTCATCCACGAGCTGCTGCGCCTGATGGTGAACAAGAATGCCTCCGACCTGTTCATCAGCGTCGGCTTTCCGCCCGCCATCAAGATCGACGGCCGCCTGACGCCGGTGTCGCAACAGCCGCTGTCGCCGCAGCACACCGCGGAACTGGTGCGGGCGATCATGAACGACCGCCAGGCCGCGGAGTTCGAGGCCACCAAGGAATGCCAGTTCGCCATCAGCCCGGGCGGCATCGGACGCTTCCGCGTCAGCGCCTTCGTGCAACAGGGCCACGTCGGCATGGTGCTGCGGACCATCAACTCCGAAATCCCGACCATCGAACAGCTCGGTCTGCCGCCGGTGCTCAAGGACCTGGCGATGTCCAAGCGCGGGCTGGTGATCATGGTCGGCGCCACGGGCTCGGGCAAATCGACCACGCTGGCGGCGATGATCGGCCACCGCAACGAGAACTCCTACGGCCACATCATCACCATCGAGGACCCGATCGAATACGTCCATCCGCACAAGAACTGCCTTATCACCCAGCGTGAGGTGGGCGTGGACACCGACTCGTGGGAAACGGCGCTGAAGAACGCCCTGCGGCAGGCGCCGGACGTCATCCTCATGGGCGAGATCCGTGACCGCGAAACCATGGATTACGCGATCGCCTTCGCCGAGACCGGCCATCTCTGCATGGCCACGCTGCATGCCAACAACGCCAACCAGGCGCTCGACCGCATCATCAACTTCTTCCCCGAGGAACGGCGGCAGCAGCTGCTGATGGATCTGTCGCTCAACCTGCGCGGCATGGTTTCGCAGCGCCTCATTCCCTTGAAGGACCGCAAGGGCCGCGTCGCCGCCGTGGAAGTGCTGCTCAACTCGCCGCTCATCGCCGACCTCATCTTCAAGGGCGAGGTGCACGAGATCAAAGAAGTGATGAAGCGCTCGCGCGAGCTCGGCATGCAGACCTTCGACCAGCATCTGTTCGAGCTCTACGACAACGGCCTCATCAGCTACGAGGACGCGCTGCGCAACGCCGACTCCGTGAACGACCTGCGCCTGCAGATCAAGCTGCACTCCAAGGAGGCGCAGAACCGCGACATCACCAAGGGCATCGAGCACCTGGACATCGTCAAATAGCGCGAGGTTTTTCCCCGACGAAGGCCGGCATCGCCGGCCTTTTTCATTTGGCCTCGCTTGCGGCGGCGGTTCTGCGCATCGGACCGGTGACGATCCTGTATTCGTACAGGCGGCATTCCAGCGCGCCGTTGTAGAGCGGGATGCGCCGGCTGGTCTTGAGGCCGATGCGTTTGGGCAGTTGCGTGTCCGCGCTGAAGAAATAGCAGCGCCACCCGGCCCAGCGCGCCTTCAGCGCATCGCCCAGGCGCGGATAGAAGTCCTCCAGCATCGCGCTTTCGCCCAGCCGTTTGCCGTAGGGCGGGTTGGCGACCATGACGCCTTCCGCGGCCGGCGGCGGCAGTTCCAGCACGTTCGCCTGCTTGAGCTGCACCGCATGATCGAGCTCCGCCGCGGCGAGCGTCGCGCGCGCGAGCTTGAGCGCATCGCCGTAGAGGTCGGCGCCGTAGATCGGCACCGGCAGTTCGCTGCGCGCGCGCGAAAGCGTCTCGGTGCGCACCGCTGTCCAGAGCACGGAATCGAAAGTGTGCAGGCGCTCGAAACCGAATCGGCGCCGATGGCCGGGGGCGAGCCCCAGTGCGATCTGCGCCGCTTCCACGAGCAGCGTGCCCGAGCCGCACATGGGATCGAGGAAGGGCAAGTCGGCCCGCCAGCCGGTGAGCATCACGATGCCGGCGGCGAGGTTCTCCTTCAGCGGCGCCTCCCCCGTGTCGCGGCGGTAGCCGCGCTTGTAGAGCGGCTCGCCGGAGGTATCCAGGTACAGGGTGCAGCGGCGTTCGTCGAGGAAGACGGCGACGCGTACCGCCGGGTTGCGCGTATCGACATCGGGCCGCCGTCCTTTTTCGTCGCGGAAACGGTCGCAGACCGCGTCTTTCACCCGCAGCGTGGCGAAGTCGAGACTGCGCAGCGGCGAGCGGATGGCGGCGAGATCGACGCGGATGCTGTGCCGCACGTCGAACAGCGTGTGCCAGGGCACTTCGCGTGCGAGCGCATAGACGTCGTGCTCGTTGCGGTAGTCGGCTTGCGCGATGCGCCACAGCACCCGCGTCGCGACGCGGCTTTCCAGGTTGGCGCGGTAGGCCGCGCGCCAGTCGCCGCTGAAGGCCACGCCGCCGCCGGTAGTGGCGATGTCGCTTGCGCCGACGGCGGCGAGCTCGTCGGCGAGCAGGGGTTCGAGCCCGTGCGGACAGGTGGCGAAGAAGTGCAGCAGGGCCATGAAGGGACGGCGCGAAAGGCCGCCAAGCCTAGCATGGCTGCACGAAAAAGGCCGCCCTGCGGCGGCCTTGTCATGCGCGGGCGGGCCTTACTTCATCCGGCGGCGGGAAAAGCCCAGCGCGCCGAGGCTGATGCCGAGCAGGCCCAGCAGCCCCGGTTCGGGAATCTGCCGCGCGGTGATGGTGAAGAAGGTCATCAGCGTGCTGACCTGGTTCTCGGGCGTGATGAAGCCGATGCAGCCCGGACCGGCGCCCACCGCCGCGCAGGCCTGGTCGCTCAAGGGCCCCAGCCCGACGGCGTTGATGGTGACGGTGTACTCGTAGTCGTCGATGATGAAGCTGACGGGAGCCAGCTCACCCGGATTGTTCAGCACGAAGATGTCCGGGCAGCCGTTCGCGACAGGGCTGCCGTCCGCGCAGATGCCGCCCGCCGGCGCGTTCGGAGTTTCCAGGAAGGAAATGTCGAACTCCAGCGTCGGGGCGTCGAATGCCGCACCGGGCGGCACGATCGGCTGCAGACGCAGCGCGTCCCTCAGCGTCGCGCTGGTGAGCGAAATGCCCAGCGCGATCTCGAAGTTGTTGTGCGTGAGCGGTACGCCCTGCTGCGGCGCGCCGTTGGTGAAGATGATGCCGCTCACCGGACTGTCGGCGACCAGGCTGCTGGTGTTGTTCGTTCCCCAGGTGAGGGTGGTCGGCAGACCGAGGATCGAGCCCGAATTGCCGCTCGGCGTGATGGTGCCCTCCCCGGTGAACGAGGACCAGCCCGCCTCGTTGGTGTAAGCCCATTGAGTGATCAGCACCGCGTGGGCGGTACCGATGGACAACGCACCCGCTGTCAGCGCGGCTGCCGCGTGTCTTAGCAGTCGTTTCATCCCATCCTCCAATAAACGCGGCGCGAACCTTCGAATCCCCCCATGAGACCCGGTCCCGTCGCTGCTTGCCCGAACGATTGCAGCGGCCGTGCCAGTACGAGAAAGCGTCGGGATGTCATGGATTTACGTCACTTTCAGAACCCGCGGCGGGCGCAAACGTCGGTGCTTTGCGACGCCGCTGTAAAGAACGCTGACGAGTGCAACGCCAATGAAAAAGCCGCCCGAAGGCGGCTTTGCGGGATCGCAGAAGAGACGCTCAACGGCGGCGCCGGCGGGTAAGTCCCAGACCGGTGAGCGCGATGCCGAGCAGGCCGAGCACATGCGGCTCGGGAATGGCCACCTCGACCCGGATCGAGAAGAAGGTGGTGAAGATGCTCTGCGTGTTCTCCGGCGTGAGGAAGCCCAGGCAGCCGGGCCCTTCGCCCACCGCCGCGCAGGCCTCGTCGGTGAGGAATTCCAGACCCGTCGGGGTTACGATGACCTCGTATTCGAAACCGTCGAAATTGAAGGTGATGTCGGTGTCGAGTATTTCCGGATTGGCGAGCACGAAGATGTCCTGGCAGCCGTTGGTGTTCTCGCCGCTGCCCGCCATGCCGCCGCCCAGGCAGTTGCCGCCGGCCGGGAAGTTTTCGGTCTCGATGAACAAGATGTCGAACAACAGCGTGGGCAGCTCGATGGTCGGGCCGCCGCCGCTCGGCGTGAGCGTCAGAACGCTCGCCAGCGTGGCGGTGTCGAGCGACACGCCCAGTGCGATGGGGAAATTGTTATGTGTCAGCGCCACACCCGGCTGGGGCGCGCCATTGGTCTGGATGGTGCCGCTCACCGGACTGCCGGCGACCAGGCTGCTGTTGTTGTTCGGTCCCCAGGTGAGCGTGGTCGGGAGGTTCAGGATATCGCCGGAATCGCCGCTCGGCGTCACCTGGGCTGCGGGCGCGAAGGCCGCAAAACCGGCTTCGTTCGTGTAATCCCAGAAATCGATCGGCTGGGCGTGAGCGATGCCTACAGACAAGGCGCCGACCGACAGCACCGCCGCCAACTGCTTCATTGCGCGCTTCATCCCGTCCTCCATGTGATCCGTGCTGCCGGTCTCCCCAGGAAACCTCGGCGCGTTGTCTGCCGCGTTGCACCGGCCATGCCGAGCGCAACAAAACGTGAATTAACCGGGGCTTAATGGCGATCCGGGAGCTTGCGCGAGCCTCAGCGTAAAGGCGGCCGACGGCCAAATCCTTGTTTTAAAAGGGCTTGACTACGACAAGCAGGACGATGGCCAAAAGCAGCAGGACGGGAAACTCGTTGAACCAGCGGTACCAGACATGGCTGCGGCGATTGCGGTCCTCGCGGAAGGCGCGCAGCAGCCGTCCGCACCACAGGTGATAGCCGATCAGCACCAGCACCAGCGCGAGCTTGGCGTGCAGCCAGCCGCCGGCGAAACCGTAGCCGAGCCACAACCACAGGCCGAAGGCCACGGCGAGCACCGCGCTCGGCGTCATGATGCCGTAGTAGAGCTTGCGCTCCATCACTTTGAAGCGTTCGATGCCCACCTGGTCCTCCGCCATGGCGTGATAGACGAACAGCCGCGGCAGATAGAACAGCCCGGCGAACCAGGTCACGACGAAGACGATGTGCAGGGCCTTGATCCAGAGCACAGGTGCCTCCTTATTTCAGCAAGCGGCGGCGGAACAGACGCAGCGCGATCCAGAACCCGGCCGCAGCGTACGCCAGCAGGGCGAGCACGTGCCACAGCGCATGCGCAGGCCATTCGCCGAACAGCAGCGGCCGGATCAGTTGCGTCGCGTGCGCAAGCGGCAGGACTTGGCTGAACCAGCGCACGACCTCGGGCAGCGCATCCATGGGGTAGAACACGCCGCAGAGCATCGCCATGGGCGTGATAAACAGCGTGAAGTAGTACATGAAGAAATCGTAGGAGGGCGAAACCGCGGTGACGGCCAAACCGAGCGCCGCGAAAGCCAGTCCGATCACCGGAATCACGACCAGTGCCACGAGCGACAACGGCGAGGTGGAGAGTCCCAGCACCCATACCACCAGCATGATCGCCAGGCCCGAGAGAAAGCTCTTGCTCGCTGCCCACACCAGTTCGCCGAGCACCACGTCCTCCAGCGTGAGCGGCGCGTTGAGGATCGCGTCCCAGGTCTTCTGGACGTGCATGCGCGAGAAAGCCGAATAGAGCGACTCGAAAGTCGCGCTGTTCGCGGTCGAGAAACAGACCGTGCCGGCCGCGAGGAAAGCGATGTAGGGCACGCCGGCGATTTCCGGCAGGAAGGCACCCAGGCCGTAGCCGAGACCCAGCATGTAGATCATGGGATCGGCCAGATTGCCCAGCATCGAAGGCAGCGCGAGCTTGCGCCACACCAGGAAGTTGCGGCGCCATACCGGTATGAAACGCAGGCCCGGTCGCATCAGTCGCGCAACTCCCGTCCGGTGAGCTTGAGGAACACGTCCTCGAGGTTCGCCTGACGATGCAGGTAGGCGAGCGCGGGACGCGCCTCCAGTTCGGCGATCAGCGGCCGCGCATCGCGCGTGTAGCAGTAGAAACTCTCGCCGCTGCGCTCGATGCGTTCGCAATGACGCGCGCCGACGTCCTTCGCCCAGGCGTCCACACCTTCGCCGTGCACTTCCACCACATGCGGCTCCGTATAACGCTCGATCAGCGCGCGCGGACTGCCCTCGGCGATGATGCGGCCGTGATCCATGATCACCAGCCGGTTGCACAGCCGCTCGGCCTCTTCCATGAAATGGGTGGTGAGCAGAATGGTCTTGCCCTGCGTGCGCAACTGCCGCAGCCGTTCCCAGATGACGTGGCGCGCCTGTGGATCGAGGCCGGTGGTCGGCTCGTCCATGATGACGAGCTGCGGATCGTTGATCAGCGCGCGCGCGAGCGTGAGGCGCCGCTTCATGCCGCCCGAGAGCGTCTGGATGGGCGTGTCGCCGCGCGCGCCCAGTCCCGCGAACTCCAGCAAGGCGGGAATGCGGGCGCGGATCGTCGCCTCCGGCAGGCCGAAATAACGTCCGTAGACGAGCAGGTTCTCGGTGACGGTGAAATCCGGATCGAGGTTGTCGAACTGCGGCACCACGCCCACGGCGTGCCGTGCCTCGCGCGCCTGGCGCGGCACATCGAAGCCCATCAGTTCGATGCTGCCCGAGTCGGGTGCGATGAGGCCCAGGCAGAGCTTGAGCGTGGTGGTCTTGCCGGCGCCGTTCGGCCCCAGCAGGCCGAAGCATTCGCCGGGCCGGATGTCCAGGTCGACCCCGTCGACGACGCAGCGCGTCCCGTAGGACTTGCGCAACCCGCGCACCCTCAGGACGGCCATGCGTTCCTGACGATGTTCTTGATCAGATGCAGCCGGCGATGGAAGAAATGCTCGGCCCCCGGCACGACCACGATGGGCAATTCCTGCGGCCGCGCCCAGTCGAGCACGTTCGCGAGCGGCACCGTCTCGTCCTTCTCGCCGTGGATCACCAGCGTGCCCGGCGGTACCGCCGGCGTGTCGTAGCTGCGGTCGCCGCTGAGATGGCCGGTCGCGGGCGCGACCAGCACCATGCGCTCGGGCGCAACGCGCTGCGCGACGCGGGTCTGCACGTAGGCCCCGAAGGAAAAGCCGGCCAGCACCAGCGGCAGCTCGCCGTAGCGTTCGTGCGCCTGGGCGATGACGGCGAGCAGATCCTCCGTCTCCCCTTCCCCGCGGTCGTATTGGCCTTCGGTCCCGCCGACGCCGCGGAAGTTCGGCCGCAGGGCCAGATAGCCCAGTTCGACGAAAGTCTTCGCCAGGGTCTGCACCACCTTGTTCTCGGCCGTGCCGCCGTACAAGGGGTGGGGATGCGCAATCAGTGCAAGGCCGCGCGGCGCGCCCGCCGGCGCATCGACCAGCACCTCGATCGCACCGGCTGCGCCGCGCATTTGCAGACGCTCGGTCGCCATATCAAATCTTCAGCCGTTCGACGATTCGATTGTGGACCAGATGCTCGTCGATGATTTCATCGATGTCGTGCCTGTCCACATACGTGTACCAGACCGCCTCGGGATAGACGACCAGCACCGGTCCTTCGTCGCAGCGGTCCAGGCAGCCGGCCGAATTGATCCGTATCTTGCCTTTGCCGTTGAGCTTGAGCGCCTTGATGCGGTCCTTGGCGTAGTTGCGCAGCTCGGCGGCGCCCTGGTTGTTGCAACAGGTCGCGCCGGGTTCGCGCTGGTTGCAACAGAAGAAGACGTGTTTGTCGTAGTAACTGCTCATGAGGAATCGGGCGGGAAGCGGCGCATGGCGCGCGCCGACGGCCATTATAGTCGCCCGCCGCGCTCCGGTCGCGAAGCGGCGTTGAGCGCGCGTGCGCCGTACATCGACAGGAACGCGAGCGCTGCGAAGGGCCACAGCGTCGACACGACGCGCGTCAGCCCGTTGAAGTTGAGGAAATGCCCCTGATACCAGGCCTGATGGGCGACCACCAGATAGGGATTGGCGGGCGCCAGGTTGACGAGCGCCGTCGCCGCCATGAGCAGCACGCCGCACACCCCGATCGCGGTGCCGCGCCGCAGCGACATGGCGGCGAGCGCGACCGGCACGCCGATCAGCAGGCCGGCAGTCGCGCCCGGCGTCAGCCAGGCGAGCGCATGACGGCCTTCGAACAGAACCATGAAGGCGAGCATGCGCACCAGGCAGGCGGCGGCGAGCAGTAACAGGAACAGCAGCCGGCGCGGACCGTTGTCCGCTACGAGCAGGGAGAGCAGCAGCGCCACCGCGGTGAGGTTTGCCGCGGTGACGATCGCCTCGATGCGGATGAAGGTGGAGGGGTCGTACAGGTTCACCGGCAGGGCGCCGAACAGGAAGCGCAGATCGCCGTTGCCGAACAGCAGGCTTTCGGGCCGCAGTTGCGACAGCAGCCAGCCGGCCAGCAGCACCAGGCCGACATCGACGATATGGCCGCGTGCGAAGACATCGTAGCGCAGATGGAAAAGCACGCCGCGGCCGATCATGCGCGGGCTGAGGTAGAGGCTCAGCAGCGCACCCGTCGCGGCACCGGCGCTGTTGCAGGCGACGTCGAGCGCCGAAGGGATGCGACTGGGCAGATAGTTCTGCAGGGTTTCCAGGCTCAGGCTCAGCGCCGCGCCCGCGACCGAGACCAGCAGGAATGCCGCGATGCCGCGGATGCGCGGATAGAGCGCGCCCACGGCCAGCAGCCCCAGCGGCACATAGGCGAGGAAATTGGAGACGATGTCGAAGCGGGTGTAATAGCGCGGCCAGAAAGATTCCAGATAAGCCAGCGGCGGCACGCCCGGATCGTGCCATGCGCTGAGCGGATGCAGACTCGCATAGGCGATCAGCAGGACGTAGGCGATGAAAAGATAGCGGGCAAGGGGCGAGGCGCGCTGGACGGCGGGTTCACGCATGCTTACCCGTCGGACCGTTCCAATTCGCGCAAATAGATTTCGAGCGCACGATCGTCGAACAGCGCGAACGTGACCTGCTCGACCGTGGGATGACCGGCGAGCGCGAGCCGGCATTCGCGAACGGCGATGCGCGCCGCCTGCTCGATCGGGTAGCCGTACACACCGCAGCTGATGGCGGGAAAGGCGAGCGTCCCGATGCCGTGCGCCGCCGCGAGCTCGAAACTGCGCCGGTAGCAGGACGCGAGCAGCTCGGCTTCGTTCGCCCTGCCGCCTCGCCACACCGGCCCGACCGTGTGGATCACATAGCGCGCCGGCAGGTCGAAGCCGGGCGTGAGTTTGGCCTCACCCGTCGCGCAACCGCCCAGCGTGCGGCAGTACTCCAGCAGACGCGGGCCCGCGGCGCGATGAATGGCGCCGTCCACGCCGCCTCCACCCAGGAGCGTGTTGTTGGCCGCGTTGACGATCGCGTCCACCGACAACCGCGTGATGTCGCATTTGAGCGCGAGCAGCCGCGTGCTCATGCTTTGCCTCCTCGGGACTCAATCGTCCGACCGACGCTGCGGCTTGGGGTTCCTGCGAGCAGACTGCCCGCCACCATGCCTGCGCAGCTCACCAGCAGGCCGGCCAGTTGCGGCGGCCACAGCCCCTGCGGCGCGTAGAGTTCCAGCGCGAGCCAGACCGTCACGCCGCTCACGGCCGCGGCGATCGCGCCGGTACGGTTGGCGCGCGGCCAGTACAGGCCGAACGCGAGCGGCGCGAAAGCGGCGACCAGGGTCACGCTGTAGGCCTGCTCCACCATCTGGAAGATGGTGGCGTTGCTCTTCAGCGCGAGCACCAGCACGACGCCGGCGAAGCCGACCACCGCAAGCCGTGTGACGCGCAATTGCAAGCGGTCCCCCATGCCCGGCACGAAAGGCTTGATGACGTTCTCCGTGACCGACACCGCGGGCGCGAGCAACGCGGCGCTGGCGCTGCTCATGATCGCCGACAGCAGCGCGCCGAAGAAGAAGATCTGTGCCGGCAGCGGCATGTATTGCGTAATGAGCGTCGGCAGGATCATCTGCGTATCCTCGGCCATCAGCCGCGCCGTCATCTCGGGATCGACCAGCACGGCGGTGTAGGCCAGATAGAGCGGAACCAGGGCGAAGCAGAAGTAGAGCGTGCCGCCGAGCAGCGCACCGCGCACGGCGGTGCGTTCGTCCTTCGCGGACAGTACGCGCTGGAAGGTGTCCTGCTGCGGAATGGAGCCCAGCGCGAGCGTCGCCGCCGCGCCGACGAACCAGAGGATGTCGCGCGCCTCGGCCTGCGGCCAGAAGGCGAGCTTGCCCGCGGCGTCGGCATGTTCGATCACCACCGCCACGCCGCCGGCGAGCTGGCTCGCCTCCCAGCCGATGTAGAGCATGCCCAGCACGATGATGACCGACTGCAGCAGATCGGTGAGCGCCACCGACCACATGCCGCCCCAGACGGTGTAGACCAGCACCAGCGCGGTGCCGATCAGCGTGCCGGTGGCGACGGAGATCGCGCCCTGCGACAGCACGCTCGCGACCAGGCCGAGCGCGGTGAGCTGCGCCGCGGTCCAGCCGATGTAGCCCAGCACGATGCAGACCGTGAGCATGACCTCCACCAGCCGGCCGTAGCGGTTGCGGAAGTAGTCGCCGATGGTGAGCAGGTTCAGGCGGTAGAGCCGCACGGCGAAGAAGGCCGCGATCAGCACCAGCGCGAGCGAGGCGCCGAAGGGATCGGCGACGATGCCGCGCAAGCCTTCGTCCAGGAAAGTGGCCGACACGCCCAGTACCGCCTCGGCCCCGAACCAGGTCGCGAACACCGTGGCGGTGGTGAGCGCAAGCGACAAATGGCGGCCGGCGAGCGCGTAGTCGGCCGAGGAGCGCACGCGCCGCGCGGCGTAGAGCCCGACCGCCACCGAGGTGGCGAGATAGAGCAGGACGAACGCGATCAGCGCCGACACGTCCGCAGCGCGCTCAGGCGGTCACGGTGGACGCCTGCTTGCCGCGGTACCACTGCGGCAGCAGCGAACCGAGCAGCATGCCGGCGATCGAGGCCAGCAGCCCCGCGAATTGCGGCGGCAGCACGGCGTCGGCGGCGACCATCTCGCAGGTCAGCCAGGTGACGATGCCGAAGGCGATCGCGAGCGCAGCACCCTGGGTCGTAGCGCGTTTCCAGTAGATGCCGGCCACGAGCGGCACGAAGGCCGCGACCAGGGTGACTTTGTAGGCCTCCTCCACCATGTGGTGGATGGTGCTCTCCGACATCAGCGAATAGGCCGTCACGCCCACGGCGAACAGCAGCACGATGCCGCGCGTGAGCCACAGGAACTGGGTGTCGGACAGTTTTGGCAGCAGGCCGCGCAGCACGTTCTCGGCGATGGTGACCGAAGGCGCGAGCAGCGTACCGCTCGCGGTGCTCATGATCACGGAGAGCAGCGCGCCGTAGAAAATGATCTGGGCGTAGAGCGGCAGGTGGTAGTACACCAGCGCCGGGATGATGAGCTGCGGGTCGCGTTCGCTCACCCGCTCGACCAGGGTCGGATCGATGAGCGTGGCGGCGTAGGCGAGGAACAGCGGCACCGAGGCGAAGAGGAAATAGGCGAGGCCGCCGCCCACCGTGCCCCATACCGCCACGTTCTCGGTCCTGGCCGAGTTGGCGCGCTGGAACACGTCCTGTTGCGGAATGGAGCCGAAGCCCATGGTCAGCAGCGCAGCGATGAAGGCGATGATCTCCACGGCGTTGAAGTCGGGCAGCCATTGGAGCTTGCCCGCCCCGGCGGCGTGCTGCACCACGTGGCTCACGCCGCCGGGCACCATGTCGTTGGCCATGAAGGCGATCCACAGCAGGCCGCCGACGATGACGATCATCTGCACGAAGGTCGTCACGGCCACCGACCACATGCCACCGAACAGGGTGTAGAGCGTCACCACCGAGGCGCCGATGATCATGCCGTATTCGCGCGAGATGGCGCCTTCGCTGAGAATGTTGAACACCAGGCCGAGCGCCACCACCTGCGCCGACACCCAGCCGAGGTATGACAGCGCGATGCAGATGCTGGTCACCAGCTCCACGCCGCGGCTGTAGCGGCGGCGGTAGAAGTCGCCGAGGGTAAGCAGCTTCTGTCTGTAGAGCGGCTTGGCGAAGAACAGACCGAACAGCACCAGGCAGAGCGAGGCGCCGAGCGGATCGGAAATGAGGCCCGCGAAGCCTTCGTCCAGGAAAGTGCCGGAGATGCCGAGCACGGTTTCCGCGCCGAACCAGGTGGCGAACACCGTCGCGAACACCACGGGCAGCGGCAGATGGCGCCCGGCGGTGATGTAGTCCACCGAGTTCCGCACCCGCAGCGAGGCGGCAAGGCCGATGGCGATGGAAAGCGCGATATAAATGACGACGAACCAGACGAGCATTGCGCGGCCCTTATAGTCGCGGTCGCGGCCACCCCCGGCGCAACCATGGGCGCGCATGATACCCGTCTCCGTCCGGCGCGCCAGCGGTCAGAATAGTCCCAGGCGATCGATTGTTGTGATGGTGAGTAAAACGACCGCAATGCCGCCGAGCACGATCACCGCCCGGGTGCGCCGACGCTGCTCGCGTGCGATCTCCGCCAGCAGCGGTTCCAGGCGCGCGGCGGCGTCCTCCTTGAGGGCGCGGTGCGCCAGACGCGGCAGTTGCGGCAGCAGCGTGGCCCAGGCCGGCGCCTCGGCGCGGATGCCGCGCAGCAGGCCGCGCCAGCCCACCTGCTCGCTCATCCAGCGCTCCAGGAAGGGCTTGGCGGTCTTCCAGAGATCGAGGTCGGGGTCGAGCTGACGGCCCAGGCCCTCGATGTTGAGCAGCGTCTTCTGCAGCAGCACCAGTTGCGGCTGTACTTCGAGATTGAAACGCCGCGCGGTCTGGAACAGCCGCAGCAGCACGCGACCGAAGGAGATTTCCTTGAGCGGCCGGTCGAAGATCGGTTCGCACACCGCGCGGATGGCGCTCTCGAACTCGTCCACGCGCGTGCCCGGCGGCACCCAGCCCGCGTCCACGTGCGCCTGGGCGACGCGCTTGTAATCGCGGTTGAAGAAGGCGAGGAAGTTCTGCGCGAGGTAGTTCTTGTCCGCCTCGTTGAGCGTGCCCATGATGCCGAAGTCCAGCGCCACGTACTTGCCCTCGGGCGTGACGAGGATGTTGCCGGGGTGCATGTCGGCGTGGAAGAAGCTGTCGCGGAACACCTGGGTGAAGAAGATCTCCACGCCCGCGCGCGAGAGTTTCTTCAGATCGATGCCCTGCTCCACCAGCTTGTCGACCTGCCCCACCGGGGTGCCGTACATGCGCTGCATGGTCATGACGGTGGGTGTGCAATAGTCCCAGTAGACCTCCGGCACCAGGAGCAGCGGCGAATCCTGGAAGTTGCGGCGCAACTGGCTGGCGTTGGCCGCCTCGCGCATGAGATCGAGCTCGTCCTCCAGATGCTTGGCGAACTCCGCCACCACCTCCCGCAGCCGCAGGCGCTTGCCCTGCGCCCACAACCGTTCGACGAGGCGCGCCGCCGCGTCCATGAGCGCGAGATCACGCGCGATGACCGGCCGCATGTTCGGCCGCAGCACCTTCACCGCCGCCTCGATGCCGCCGGGCAGCGTGGCCAGATGCACCTGGGCGATGGAGGCGCTGGCGATCGGCACGGGATCGAAGCGCTCGAACACCTGGTCGATGGGCTTGCCGAAGGCGCGTTCGATTTCGGCGACGGCCACCTGCGAATCGAAGGGCGGCACGCGGTCCTGCAGTTTCGCCAGCTCGTCGGCGATGTCGGCGGGCAGCAGGTCGCGGCGCGTGGACAGCACCTGCCCGAACTTCACGAAAATCGGCCCCAGAGTCTCCAGCGCGCGGCGCAGACGCACGCCGCGCTCTTCTTTCAGGGGACGGAAGAACAGCAGGCGCTGTACGAACGTCGCCAGCCGGCCGCTCGGCGCCGCGGCCAGCGGAAATTCCTCCAGGCCGTAACGGAAGGCGACGACGAAGATTTGAACCAGACGGAGGAAACGGAACACGGCGCGCCCGGGAAGCGGCGGTGAGCGTGCCGGCACGCGCCACCTGGCCGGTCGCTGCCGGTCGCCCGCTTCTTGTGCTTAATCGGAAGCGCGAATCTACCGGAAGCCCCGGCCGGGGGCAAAGCCGTGGATCAAAGCCCCTGCAGCCGGGCGAGCTGGCGGTCGTGCCAGCCGGCGAGCAGCCATTGCGCGGCGAGCGCGCCGACCAGGGCAAGACACATGTCCCATTGGGTGTCCCACACGTCGCCCTGGGTGCCGAGGAAGGCCTCGGCCCTGGCGCCCATGAACAGCGCGCCCCACCATTCCAGCAATTCGTAGAAGGCGCTGATGGCCAGTGCCACGCAGCAGACCAGGAAGAACAGCATGCGGCCTCTTTGCAGCGGCGTCACCCGCAACAGGATCTCGCGCGTGATGATGGCCGGCACGAAGCCCTGGAAGAAGTGGCCGATGCGGTCGTAGGGGTTGCGTGCAAGACCGAAAGCCTCCTGCAGCCATTCGCCCGCCGGCACCAGCGCGTAGGTGTAGTGCGCACCGACGATCAGCACGAGCGAATGGATGAAGATCAGCTGATAGGCGAGCAGTGTGAGCCGGAAGCGCTGCCAGGTGAGCAACAGGAGCGGTCCGGCGATGAACACCGGCAGCACCTCCAGGAACCAGGTGAGCCGGCTGCGCGGCGCGATGCTCGACAGCGCGAGCGCGGCGCAACCGAGAATGAGCAGGACCATGGCGTGACGCGCTTCGTTGCGCGTCGGTTCGAGTGGGCTGATGAGCGGCATGGTACGGGCCCTCCGCGTGTCCGGCGGTGCGCGCCGCCGGATGCCATACAAGGGGCGTGCCTTCTTTAGCCCGTGCCTTCCCGCTTGCGGATGCGTTTCTCCAGGCGTTCGACCGCGTCGCGCAGGTCGTTGACCTCGCGCACGAAACGTTCCACTTCCGCGCGCCGCGCGAGCAGCCGCGCCTCGTCCTGCAAATAGTCCGACAGGTTCTCGCCCAGCCGGACGGCGGCCTCGCGCTGCCAGGCCATGAAGCTGCGGCCGGATTCGGCCAGACGGTGTGCCGCCACGTCCCCGAACACGCGGCTGAGGTCGCCCTCGATGTCCCAGCGCAAGTTGCGGAACAGGAACTGGATGTCGGCGGCGAGCTCCGCATCGCCCTGGATGCCGATCTCGCGCAGCGCCGCCTCGTCGTGGCGCATGAGCGCCGGGACCAGCCCCGGACGGATGTCGAGCGTGAGCGCGGCCTGTTCATCGTCGGCCGTCTCGACGAGGCCCGCTGCGGTGATGCGCAGCCGCAGTGCGGGCAGCGGCGCGATGCGGAAATGGACGATGCGGCCGGCGTGGGGCCGCAGGCGTTCGCGTGCCCATTCCTCGCGTTCGAGCAGGTGATTGAGGGATGCCGTGAACGGCAGCGTGAAGATCGCGTTCATCGTCTCGTGGCGCATGCGGGGCCGGAAACGAAAAGCCGCCCCGGAGGGCGGCTCCCGGTCGGAATGCGGCTCAGTGCACTTGCTGGATGCCGGCGAGCAACCAGCCGGTATCGCCTGCGGCCGGCTTCTGCAGGTGCCACAGCTCCTCGAAAGGCGTGGCCGGGCCGTCGCCCTCTTCGCGCAGCATACCGGAGAAGCGGATGGTGGCCCAGTGCATGCCGCCCTCGGTCACCACTTCCTCCAGTTGCGCATCGAGCGTCACCACGTCGGTCTGCTGCGCCGCCCCGCCGCGCGCCTCGATGTCGCGCTTGAGTTCGGCGTACAGCTCGTCGGTGACGAAGTCGCGGATCGCTTCGGCATCGCCGCGGTCGTTTGCGGCCTGCAGGGCGACGAACTGGCGCTTGGCTTCGCGCACGAAGCCCTCGACGTCGAAGCCGGCGGGAATGCGCGCAACCGGCTCGGGCTGCACGTGGGCGCTGCTGCCGCCGAACACATGCGCGGGCTGCGTCGCGGCCGCGTCACCGCCCAGACCGGCGTACTGCACAGGCCGCTGTTGCGGCGCCGGACCGGCCATCGCGCGTAGCATCACGCGCAGGAGGAAGAACAGCCCGATGCCGATGAGGAGCAGCAGCACCAGCGAGCCCATCTGCTCGCCGAACAGCGCCGCAAGGCCCAGGCCGGCGGCCAGACCGGCCAGCGGTGCGAGCCAGCGGCCCATGCCCGGACGCGCGGCGTTTTGCGCCGCGGCGGCGCCGGGCGCGGCGTTCTGCTGCTGCGGCGTGGCTTGTTCCTGCCGTTGGACAGGCTTCTGCGGCGGCGTGGCCTGACGCTGGATGCCGATGGAACGGGCCCCGCCGAGGCGGCGCGCTTCGGCCTCCTCCATGACGAAGCCGGCCATCAGCACGAAGCCGAAAACCATTATCAGCCATTTTTTCATTGCGTTGTCTCCTGTTGTTCTAGTCGAGCCGGAAGCCGCGGTGCAGCGCGACCACCCCGGCGGTCAAATTGAAGTATTCGACGTTGGCGAGCCCCGCTTGTTCCATCATCCGGCGCAGCGTCTCCTGATCGGGATGCACGCGGATGGATTCGGCCAAGTAACGGTAGCTCGCCTCGTCGTTGGCGACCCGTTTGCCGAGCCAGGGCAGCACCTTGAAGGAATACCAATCATAAGGCTTCTGGAGCGGTTTCCAGACGCGCGAGAACTCCAGCACCAGCAGCCGCCCGCCGGGCCGCAGCACGCGCCGCATTTCCGCCAGCGCCTGCTCCTTGCGGGTCATGTTGCGCAGCCCGAAGGCCACTGTGACGCAGTCGAAATAGCCGTCCGGGAACGGCAGCTTCTCCGCGTCGCACTGCGCCACCGGCACCACGTGGCCGCGGTCGAGCAGCCGGTCGCGGCCGACCGTGAGCATGGAACGGTTGATGTCGGTGAGCCACACCTCGCCGCTCGCCCCAACGCGCTTGACGAAGGCGGCGGTGAGATCGCCGGAGCCGCCCGCCACGTCGAGCACCCGGCTGCCTTCGCGCACGCCGCTTTGCGCGACCGTGAAGGCCTTCCACAGCCGGTGCAGGCCGCCCGACATGAGGTCGTTCATCAGGTCGTATTTCTGCGCGACGGAATGGAAGACCTCGGCGACCTTGCGCGCCTTCTCTTTCTCGGGGACCTGCTGGAAACCGAAATGGGTCTGTGCCATGGACTTTTGCGCGGCCGGGGCCGCTGGAGTTGAACGTTTCAGTGGCAGCCGCAGCTGCCGCCGCCGCAGCCGTGCGTGCGCGGCGCCGCCGCGCCGTCTGCCTTGCGGCTTGCGCCGGCCTGTTGCAGGCGGACCAGATAGTCCTGCCACAGCTCGTCGCGGCGCTTGCCGATTTCGTAGAGATATTCCCAGGAATAGATGCCGGTGTCGTGGCCGTCGGAGAAGCGCGGCTGGATGGCGTAATGGCCCACCGGCTCGACGGCGACGATGTCCACGTCCTGCTTGCCCGTCTGCAGGATTTCCTGTCCGGGACCGTGTCCGCGCACTTCCGCGGACGGGCTGTAGACACGCAGGAATTCGTAGGGCAGCTCGAAATGCGCGCCGTCGTCGAAAGTGATTTCCATGACGCGCGAGCGGCTGTGCAGCTTGATTTCGGTCGGTATGGGGGCGTGCGCGCTCATGATGGTCCGGTCCGTTCGTAACGACACCCCAATGATAGCGGAGCCGGCGCCCCGTTCCCCGTTTCGTCACCAAAGCTTCACTTTGCCGGCCTAGAATGCCCGGGCCGGTATGCACGAAGACGCCCTATGCCCGCAAACATCCTGGTCGTGGAAGACGAGCCCGCCATCCAGGGGCTGCTGAAGCTCAATCTGGAACACGCCGGGCACCGGGTGGTGTGCGTGGGCGATGCCGAACAGGCGCAGCGGCTGATGCGCCAGATGCTGCCGGACCTGGTGCTGCTCGACTGGATGCTGCCCGGGCAGTCGGGCGTGCAGTTCGCCCGGGCGTTGCGCCGCGACGAACGCACCCGTCAGGTGCCGATCATCATGCTCACCGCGCGCGCGCAGGAGGAGGACAAGGTGAGCGGCCTGGACGCGGGCGCCGACGACTACGTCACCAAGCCCTTCAGTCCGCGCGAGTTGCTGGCGCGCATCAACGCCGTGCTGCGCCGGCGCGCGCCGCAGCGCACCGATGAGCCCGTCGAGCTCGCGGGCCTGAGGCTCGATCCGGCCACGCGCCGGGTGTGGGCCGGCGACCGGCAGATCGAGCTCGGCCCCACCGAATTCCGCCTGCTGCACTTCTTCATGGCCCATCCCGAGCGCGTGCACAGCCGGGCGCAGCTGCTCGACCGGGTGTGGGGCGACCACGTGTACGTGGAGGAGCGCACGGTGGACGTTCATATCCGCCGGCTGCGCAAGGCGCTCGCGCCGACGGGGCACGACCGGCTGATTGAAACCGTGCGCGGTAGCGGCTACCGCTTCGCCGCCGCGTAGCGCTGCGCTGTCCGGCATGCGGCAGTTCTGCTAAGGTTCAGGCCGCACCGGCCGGACGGCGGCCGCCCGCGCATCACGGCGCGCCGTCCGCCGCATCCGCATCCGTCAACCTATTCCAGGATTCTCCTTGAAGTTCCTCTGGCTTCGTGCACTGGTCCTGCCGGGTCTGGCGCTGCTTGCCGGCCTGCTGGTGTGGCCCTTCGCGGGCGAGGCCTGGGCGCTGGCCGTGGTGGCCGTCGGGCTCGGACTTGCGCTCGTCCGGCACGTGCGCAACCTCCACGCGCTGGGACTATGGCTGCGCGATCCCACCGGCCAGCCCGTGCCGCTCGGCACCGGCATGTGGGAGGACGTGTTCGGCGCGCTCTACCGCTACGTGCGTACCAACCAGCAGCACCAGCACCGCCTCACCGGCCAGCTCGCGCGCTTCCGCAGCGCGGGGCACGCCATGCCCGACGGCGTGATCGTGCTCAACGCCGAGGACCAGATCGTCTGGTGCAACGCCCCGGCCGAACGCTGGTTCGGCCTGGACGCCCGCCAGGACATCGGCCAGCCGATCGTCAACCTGGTGCGCAATCCCGAATTCATCCGCTACATGGAGAGCGGCCGCTACGACGAGCCGCTGCTTTTGCGCCTGACGCGCGGCGCGGAGCTGGTGCTGTCGCTGCGCGTGGTGCCCTACGGCCAGGACGAGAAACTGCTGCTGTCGCGCGACGTCACCCAGGCGCAGAAGCTCGAGACCATGCGGCGCGATTTCGTCGCCAACGTGTCGCACGAGCTCAAGACGCCGCTCACCGTGGTGAGCGGCTACCTGGAATCCATGGCCGAGGGCGTGATCCGGCCCGACGAGCCGCGCGGGCGCGAAGCGCTCGACCTCATGCGCGCGCAGACCGACCGCATGCTGCGCCTGATCGAGGACCTGCTGACGCTTTCGGCGCTGGAGACCGGCAGCGCGCCCAACCAGGAGAAAGCGATCGATGTGCACGCCCTGCTGGAGGCGCTGGGCCGGGAGGCCGAAGCCCTGTCCGGCGGCCGCCACACCATCCGCGTGCGGCAGGGGCCGGCGGCGAGTCTCTACGGCGACGAGCGCGAGATCACCAGCGCCGTCGCCAATCTGCTCAGCAACGCCGTGCGCTATACGCCGGCGGGCGGTTTCATCGGCCTGACCTGGGAAGTGCGCAACGGCGAGGGCTGTGTCAGCGTCGAGGACACCGGCATCGGCATCGAGCCGCGTCACCTGCCGCGCCTGACCGAACGCTTCTACCGCGTCGACACCAGCCGTTCGCGCGACACCGGCGGCACCGGCCTGGGGCTGGCGATCGTGAAACACGTCCTTACCCGCCACCAGGCGCGCCTGGAGATCCAAAGCGAGCCGGGGCGCGGCAGCCGCTTCACGGCGGTGTTCCCGGCACGCCGGGTAAGGGTACGCGCCGCGGCGGCCTCAGCCGACGATCTCGAAACTCGCTAGATCGAAATCGTAGCCGCGGCGCAGATGGCTCTGCAGCCGCACCCGCACGGGAATCTCTTCCCCGACCCGCACTTCGATCAGCCGCTCGGGCTGGAACCAGCCTACCGGCAGCACCAGGCTGCTCGGCTGCCCGGCGACCTCCGGCAGCACGAAGCCGTGGCTGTAGTTCTCCGGGACTTCACCCGGGCGGCTCGCGGGCCGCACCGCCGCGGCCGCGGCCGGACCCGGCAGGGCCTGGGCACCGATGGTGAGCGATTCGTCGAAGCCCACCACCAGCCAGCGCACTTCGCAGAGCATGAAGACCTTGGCGCCGGCCGGCTTCAGTGCGAGCAGTTGTTGATGGTAGAGGCGCTCGCCTGGCCCCTTGCGGCGCAGCCGAAAGCCGATGGCGCTCTCGTCCAGGGTTTCCCATTTCTCGGCGGTGAAGGCGGGCGCGGCCTCGCCGCCCGAGCCGCCCACGCCCTGGTAGATGAAGAGCTGCTCGGCGTCGCGGCGGGTGTAATCCCAGTGGCGTGCCTGGCTCTTCAGCACCTTGCCGCCCACTGCGGTGTGAATCGCGGCCAGCCCGCTCACCACTTCGGTCCTTTCCGGCGCCAGCCTGCGGGCGAACTGGCGCGGGGCCGGCCGTTCGGTCCAGGCGCGCAACAGGGTGCGCAACAGGCGTCCGCACTCCGGCTGCACGCAGTCCTTGCCGAGATCGAGCTCCTGCGGATCGGCGCCGGCCTCGAGCTTCTTGATGCGGCTGCCCACGCTGCGGCGCAGCGCCGCCGTCGACAGGAAACGCACCGCGGGGCCGGCTTCGGCATTCGAACGCCACTGCGGACCTTCGTTGCCGGCAGTGTCCACGGCATAGCCCTCGAACGCTTCGGCCTCGCGCTGCAGCTCGACCTTGTAGCCCCACATCGCCGACCAGCGCCGCAGCCAGCCCAGTTCGCGCGCCGTCAGGGCGTAGGGGTTGGCGAGCGCCAGCAGCAGAGCGCGGTTGTAGACCTCGACGGCGCTGGACACCTTGCGGCGGCCGGTCGGCACTTCGGCCTTTTCCACGCCGAGACCTTCGGCGATGCGATAGAGCTGATGCAGGTCGCGCCACAGCTCGCCATCGATCTCCCGCCGGCAGCGGTAGTGCACGAGCATCAGATCGACCACGCAGTCGAGCGCGCGCTGGGCGAGCAGCGCTTCCTTGCCCTGGAGCGCGGGGCGCAGATGCGCGGGACGCTCGTCGATCATGCTTTCCAGCAGCCGCCGGTAGCCGCGCCCGAAGGTGGTGAGCAGATCCACGACCTGATGGAAGGCCGCCTGCTCGTAATCCTTGAGCGGCAGCGGGCGGGTGGCGAAGCGTTTGGTGTGTTCGTGCTGCGCCACGGCGATGGGTTCGCGCAGCCGCTCGAGGATTTCAAGGTAGTCGCTGTCGCGCGGCGGCAGCTCCTCCAGCGACTCCAGCAGCATGGTGAGTTCGTGGCAGGCGCGGCGCGGGTCGGCGAGCGAGGCGTTAGCGAGCCACGCCTCGCAGGCTTTGACGTCGGTGATCGGCTGACTTTCGGTCGACAGCATCGCGCACCTCCGTTCAGGCGCCCAGCAGGTCGGCGATCCGCGCGGCGAGCGCCTGCACGTCCACCGCGCGCGGCCTGGCCTGCGCATTAACGGGCGCGGCCCAGATCGGCGCGGGAAAATGCCGGTCGTCGCGGAAGCGCGGCACGACGTGCCAGTGCAGATGCGGGACCACGTTGCCCAAGCTGGCGAGATTGATCTTGTCGGGCGCCAGGCACTCGCGCAGCGCCCGTTCCACGGCATAGACGGCCTCCATCAGCCGGGCGCGTTCCGCGGGCGGCAGATCGGTCATTTCCTTGACGTGGCGGTTCAGCACCACGCGGCAAAAGCCCGGGTAATCCGCCTCGCCTGCCAGCACCACGCGCAGGAAGCCGTCGCGCCAGAGCAGTTCGCCGCCGTCGCTGCGGCACAGTTCGCAATCCTGTTCAGCCATCGCATCTCCTGCAAGGATGCACGGATTATGCCGTTGGCATGAAGCCTTGCGGCCCGGCGAGGCGTGCCGAGCGGCGTCGCGACGAGACTTCTTTCACTATCAGGCCTGCGCTTCGGGCCCTTGGGGCTGCGGCGCGGGCGCGGCGAAGATGTCGCGGTAGCTGACGTAGAAGCTCGCGAACAGCGTGGGCACGAGCAGGAGCAGGAAACCGAACAGCAGCGTCTGGCTCACGGCGGGGTTGGGCTCGCCGCCGGAGATCGCCACCGCGAACCCGGTGCCGAGCGTGCCGGGCAGCAGGCCCCCCAGGAAGAACCAGGCGAAGCCGTAGGCGAGGAAGGGCCGCCAGTTCCGCAGGCAGGCGAAGAAACTGTAGAACAGCGCCTTGACCGCGCCCATGTCCTGCCAGGCGACCAGCACCGGCGCGAACCAGAAGGCCATCAGAACCGGGAGATAAAGCGCCAGGGCGATCAGCACGGCGCCGCCGAGGCCCGACTGGTCCACCTCCTCCTCGGCCGGCGCTTCGTTGAACAGCATCCACTTCATCAGCATGCCGCCGTCGGCGAACTGCGTCAGCATGAGGATAAGGAGCGTCGAGACCAGATAGATGCCGCCCAGCTGCACCAGCACGGGCAGATTGCGCCGGAAGCCGGAAAAGATCAGGCTCGGATCGACCTGGCGGCCCTGTTCCAGCTCGCGGCTGATGTTCATGAAGCTCACCGCGAAAGCCGGAATGAACAGGGTCGCGAGCAGCGGACCGAGGAAAGGAATGAGGCCGGCGAGCGCCATGATCAGCCAGTAGGCGATCACGGCGAAGATCCAGGTCATGGGGCCGCGGCCGAAGATGCGCCAGCCGCCGCGGATCCATTCCAGTCCTTGAGTCGCTTTCAGGGTCTGCATGGGACAAGAGGCTCAGGCGACCCAGGGCAGGCGGTCGGCCGCGGCGATGCGCCGCTCCAGCACCCGCCGGAAATGCTCGGGATCGTGTGCGTGCACAAGCTCGCCCGGGCGCGGCAGATGAAAGTCGTACAGCCGCGACACCCAGAAGCGCAAGGCCGCTGCGCGCAGCATGGCCGGCCAGGCTTCATGCTCCTCGTCCAGCAGCGGCCGGCGGGCGTGGTAGGCGTCGAGCAAGGCGCGTGCGCGCACGGGATCGATCTCGCCCGAGCCGTCCACGCACCAGTCGTTCAAAGTGACCGCGACGTCGAACAGCCAGGCATCCACCCCGGCGAAATAGAAATCCACCACGCCGCCCAGACGGTCGCCGTCGAACAGCACGTTGTCGCGGAACAGATCGGCGTGAATCGGCCCGCGCGGCAGCGGTGCACAGCGGTGCGCGGACTGGAAAGCCAGCTCGTCGCGCAGCAGGCGCTGCTGCGCCTCGTCGAGGAAAGGCATGACCTGCGGCGCCGTGGCGTTCCACCATTTGGGGCCGCGCGGATTCTCCAGCTTGCCGGGGAAGCTCGCGCCGGCCAGATGCATGTCCGCCAGCACGCGGCCGACCTGGGCGCAGTGCTCGGGCGCGGGATCGGTGATGGTCGCGCCCGGCAAACGCGTGACCAGGGCGGCGGGCTTGCCCTTGAAAGGCGTCATCAGCGCGCCGGCGCGATTCGGGATGGGCAGCGGACAGGGAATGCCGCGCTTGGCCAGATGCGCCATGAGATCGAGATAGAACGGCAGATCGCGCTCGGGCAGGCGCTCGAACAGCGTCAGCACATAGCGTCCCGCGGTGGTGGTGACGAAGTAGTTGGTGTTCTCGATGCCGGCGGCGATGCCCTTCAGCTCGGACAACGCGCCCACATCGTAGCTTCGCAGCCACTCGCTGAGCTCGGATTCGGTGACTTTGGTGAATACGGACATGACTGAAGCATGAAGGCGTCGGCGATCGCCGGCGGCAGCGCCCGGGAACGGGCGCTCAGCGGGCCGGCCCGCGGCTGCGCACGCAGAACTGCTCTACCACTGCAGGATCAGCCACTGCGGCACGCTGATCGTCTGGTTCGAGGCGTCGCCCGTCGGCGCGGCCGCGCTGACGCCCTGCCGCTCGATGAGGTAATACACCGTGCCGTTGGGACGCGTCACCCGGATCACCCGCTTGCCCGCCAGTTCGAGTTCCTCGGCCCGCTCGCCCGGTTCGATGGTGATGCCGCGTTCGGCCAGCGCCTCTTCGTCGAGCGTCACCGCGGGCGGCGGCTCCGGTACGGGTTCGAGCTCGGGCGGTTGGGGCTGGCCCGCGACCGGCATGGCGAAGGCAAGGGCGTAAAGGATGAACAGGCGGCGCATGATCGACCTCTGACGATGCCGCGAGTGTAGCAGAGCCTCGCGCCTGTCGGTCCGCGACCGCTCGCGCTCAGAGGTTGAGGAATTTGCCGCGGTCGCCTGCCGCGGGCATGGTGCCCCGGTGCTCGTAATGCTTGAAGATCGCCTCGACCACTTCCTCGGGTTTGTCGATCACCTGGACCAGATCCATGTCTTCCGGGCTGATCATGCCTTCGCCGACGAGAGTTTCGCGGAACCAGTCGAGCAATCCGCGCCAGAACGGTTCGTGCACCAGGATGATCGGCATTTTAAGCGCCTTGCCGGTCTGCACCAGCGTGAGCGCCTCGGTCAGCTCGTCCAGAGTGCCGAAGCCGCCCGGCATCACCACATAGGCGATGGCGAAACGCACGAAGGTGTACTTGCGCGCGAAGAAGTGGCGGAAGGTGAGCGAGATGTCCTGATAGAGGTTGCCCATCTGTTCGTGGGGCAACTGGATGTTCAGGCCGACGGAGGGCGATTCGCCGAAGAAGGCGCCGCGGTTGGCCGCTTCCATGATGCCCGGCCCGCCGCCGGAGATGACCGTGAAGCCCGCATCGGAGAGCTTGCGCGAGATCTCCTCGGCGAGCTTGAAATAGGGATGCGACTCGGGCACGCGCGCGCTGCCGAACACGCTCACGGCGGGGCGCACCATGTTCATGCGCTCGGTCGCCTCGACGAACTCTGACATAATCGCGAACAGGTGCCACGCCTCGCGCGAAGAGTATTCGCGTGCCAAGGCCGATGCCGTCTTCGGCAGTTTGTCCAACTTGTTGCGTTTGATTTTGGGGTCCATGTCCGGGGAAAAACTCCTGCTGCTGGTCGACGGCTCGTCGTATCTGTATCGCGCATTCCATGCGCTGCCCGATTTGCGTAATGCCGCGGGAGAGCCGACCGGCGCGATCTACGGCGTGCTGAACATGCTACGACGCCTGCTATCGGACTACAAGGCGGATTTCCTGGCCTGCGTGTTCGATCCGCGCGGCAAGACCTTTCGCGACGAACTGTACGCCGAATACAAAGCCAACCGCGCGGCGATGCCCGAGGAACTCAGTGCGCAGGTGCCGCCGCTGTTCGAGGCGATCAAGGCGATGGGCTGGCCGCTCATCGTCATCGAGGGCGTGGAGGCGGACGACGTCATCGGCACCTTGACGAAGCAGGCCGCTGAGCGCGGCATACGCTCGATCGTCTCGACGGGCGACAAGGATCTCGCGCAGCTGGTGAACGAGCACGTGACGCTCGTCAACACCATGAGCAACGAGACGCTCGACGTCGCCGGCGTGCAGGCCAAGTTCGGCGTGCCGCCGGAACGCATCGTCGATTACCTCACGCTCGTCGGCGATGCCGTCGACAACATCCCCGGCGTCGACAAGTGCGGCCCGAAGACGGCGGCGAAATGGATCGCCGAATACGGTTCGCTCGATGGCGTGATCGCCAACGCCGCCAACATCAAGGGGGTGGTCGGCGAGAACCTGCGGCGCGCGCTCGACTGGCTGCCGCGCGGACGCGAACTGGTGACGGTGCGCTGCGACGTGCCGCTGCCCTTCACGCTCGACGACCTGGTGCCGCGCCCGCGCGACAACGCGGCGCTTGCGGAGCTGTTCCGCCGTTTCGGCTTCAAGAGCTGGCTGAAGGAGATCGAAACGGGCGGCAACGCTGCCGGGGCGCAGCCAGAGTCCGCGCCGCGCGACATTCCGCGCAACTACGAGCTGCTGCTGACCGAAGCCGATCTCGCGCCCTGGCTGGAAAGGCTCGATGCCGCCGAGCTCGTCTCCATCGACACCGAAACCACCTCGCTCGATCCCTACACCGCCGAGCTGGTGGGCATCTCCTTCTGCATCGAGCCGGGCCACGCCGCCTATCTGGCCATCGACCACCGCTATCCGGGCGCGCCGGCGCAGCTCGGCGTCGCGCGTGCGCTGGAGCTCTTGCGGCCGTGGCTGGAGAATCCCGACAAGAAGAAGGTCGGCCAGAACCTCAAATACGACCAGCACGTGCTGGCCAATCACGGCATCACCTTGCGCGGTGTGGTGCACGACACGCTGCTCGAGCATTACGTGCTGGAGAGCCATCTGCGCCACGACCTGGATTCGCTGGCCGAGCGCTATCTGGGCGTGCCAGTCCTCACCTACGACGAAGTGACGGGCAAGGGCGCGCAGCGCATCGGCTTCGAGGAAGTCGAAGTGCGGCGCGCGGCCGACTATTCCGCCGAGGACGCGGATCTCGCGCTGCGCGTGCATCGCGTCATGTACGCCGAGATCGCCGCGGACGAGAAGCTGCACCGCGTCTACCGCGACATCGAAATTCCCGTGCGCGAGGTGCTGTTCCGCATGGAGCGCAACGGCGTGCTGGTCGATGCGGCGCAACTGGAGGCGCAAAGCCGCGAACTGGGCCAGCAGATGCTGGCGCTGGAGGCGCGCGCGCACCGCGAGGCGGGTCAGCCCTTCAACCTCAACTCGCCCAAGCAGATCTGCGACATCCTGTTCGGCACGCTCAAGCTGCCGGTCTTGAAGAAGACGCCGAGCGGCGCACCTTCCACCGACGAGGAAGTGCTGGAGAAGCTTGCGCTCGACTATCCGCTGCCGAAGACGCTGCTGGAATATCGCGCCCTTGCCAAGCTGAAGTCCACCTACACCGACAAGCTGCCGCGCATGATCAACCCGCGCACCGGACGCGTGCACACCCACTACGGCCAGGCGACGGCGGTGACGGGACGGCTCGCGTCCAACGACCCCAACCTGCAGAACATTCCCGTGCGCACCGCCGAAGGCCGCCGCATCCGAGAAGCTTTCGTCGCCCCGCCCGGCCACGTCATTGTCTCGGCCGACTATTCGCAGGTGGAGCTGCGCATCATGGCCCACTACTCCGGCGACGAAGGACTGGTGCGCGCCTTCGCCGAAGGCCGCGACATCCATCGCGCGACCGCCGCGGAAGTCTTCGGCCGCAAGCTCGACGAGGTGACGCCGGAGGAGCGCCGTTTCGCCAAGGTGATCAACTTCGGCCTGATCTACGGCATGTCGGCCTTCGGCCTGGCGCAGAACCTCGGCATCGAACGGGCCACCGCGCAGAGCTACATCGACAGCTACTTCGCCCGCTATCCGGGCGTGGCGCGCTACATGGAGCAGACGCGCCAGACGGCGCGCGAACAGGGCTATGTCGAAACGGTTTTCGGCCGCCGCCTGTGGCTGCCGGAGATCCGCTCGGGCAACGCCGCGCGGCGCGCGGGCGCGGAACGCGCGGCGATCAACGCGCCGATGCAGGGCACGGCGGCCGACCTCATCAAGCTGGCGATGATCCGCGTGCAGGACTGGATCGACCGCGAAGGCCTGGGTACCCGGTTGATCATGCAGGTGCACGACGAACTGGTGCTGGAAGTGCCCGAGGCCGAAGTCGAGCGCGTGCGCGCGGAGCTGCCGCCGCTGATGACCGGCGTCGCGCAATTGCGCGTGCCGCTGGTGGTGGACATCGGCGTCGGTCCCAACTGGGAGCAGGCGCACTAGCGCGCCGGCGCTACTTCAGCGCGCCGAACACTTTCTTGGCGATGTCGGTCGCGGCTTTGGCGGGATTGGCGCGGATCGCGCGTTCCTGTTCGGCGATCACGAGGAACAGGCCGTCGAGCGCCTTGTTGGTGACATAGCGGTCGAGGTCGGCCTCCTGTTCGCCGATCAGCCCGAACTGCGCCGCCTGTCCGGCGAAGCGGTTGTACTGTTCCGCGAGCTTCACCTTTGCCGTCGCCTGTTTGACGATGGGCAGGAAGCGCTCCGCGAGCGCGTCCGCCGTGGTGCGGCGGAAATACTGGGTCGCGGCGTCGTCCGGCCCGCGCAGGATCGTCTTCGCGTCGGCTACGGACATCTTCTTCACCGCATCCACCAGCAGGGGTGTGGCTTCCTTCACCGCCATTTCCGCCGCGCGGTTCATCGCCGTACGCAACTCGTCCGCCTGTTTGCTCATACCCATCCAGCGCAGCGCGCCTTCGATGCGTGCCAGCGAATCGGGTAACGGGATGCGGACTTTCTCATTGTCGAGAAAACCGCCCGGCGCCGAAAGCTGGGTCACGGCGGCGCGTGCGCCCTGCGTCAGCGCGTCCTTGAGGCCGGCCGTGGTTTCGCTGCGCGTGAGCCGGTCGAGATCGATCGCGAAGGCCGGCAATGCGCACAGGCATGCGGCGGCAAGGAGGAGCAGCCGTCGCCGCGGCGGGCTCGATGGGCCGTTCACGGGGCGATACCCGCTTCGCGCGCCTGCAGATCGGCGTGATAGCTGGAACGCACCATGGGACCGACGGCGGCGTGCATGAAGCCCATGTTGCGCGCTTCGCGTTCCAGCATGGCGAAGGTCTCCGGCGGCGCATAGCGCATCACGGGCAGATGATGCGGGGACGGCTGCAGGTACTGGCCGATGGTCAGCATGTCGACGTCGTGCGCGCGCAGATCGCGCATCACCTGCAGGATCTCCTCGTCGGTCTCGCCCAGGCCCAGCATCAGTCCAGACTTGGTCGGCACCTGCGGGTGACGCGCCTTGAATTCCTGCAGCAGCTTGAGCGAATGGTGGTAATCCGAACCCGGTCGCGCGGCCTTGTACAGCCGCGGCACGGTTTCCAGATTATGGTTCATCACGTCCGGCGGCGCGGCGCACAGGATGTCCAGTGCGCGGTCGAGCCGGCCGCGGAAATCCGGCACCAGCACCTCGATCTTCGTCTGCGGCGAGTGCTCGCGCACGGCACGAATGCAATCGACGAAATGCTGCGCCCCGCCGTCGCGCAGATCGTCGCGGTCCACGCTGGTGATGACCACGTAGGAGAGCTTGAGTGCGGCGATGGTTTTTGCCAGGTGCAGCGGCTCGTCCGGGTCGAGCGGCAGGGGGCGGCCGTGGGCGACGTCGCAGAAAGGACAGCGGCGCGTGCAGATGTCGCCCATGATCATGAACGTCGCCGTGCCGTGGCCGAAGCATTCGCCGATGTTGGGGCAGGACGCTTCCTCGCACACCGTGTGCAGCCGGTGCTCGCGCAGGATGCGCTTGATCTCGTAGAAACGCGACCCCGCCTGCGGCGCGCGCACGCGAATCCATTCGGGCTTGGGCAGCTTTTCCTGCGGCACGATCTTGATGGGGATGCGCGCGGTCTTGCCTTCGCCCTTGTATTTGACGCCGGGTTCTTTCATCGCTCGACTCTCAGGGAAGCGCCAGTTTAGCAGCTGCCGCAAGCAAGGCGTTGATACGGGCGGCGAGAAGGTGCGCGGCATCGGCCGGGGCGGCGTCCACGCCCAGGTCGCGCAATTGCGTCACCGCAAGACCCTGGTAGCCGCAGGGATTGATGTAGGAGAAAGGCGCGAGATCCATGTCGACGTTGAACGCCAGGCCGTGATAGCAGCAGCCGTTGCGCACGCGCAGGCCCAGCGCGGCGATTTTCGCGCCGTTCACATAGACGCCCGGCGCGCCGGGTCTGCGTTCGCCGACGATGGCGAAGCTTTGCAACAGGTCGATGACCGCCTGTTCCAGCAGGTGCACGAAGCCTCTCACCGTCAGCGCGCGCCGGCGCAGATCGACCAGGGTATAGACCACCGCCTGGCCGGGACCGTGATAGGTGATCTGGCCGCCGCGGTCGATCTGCACCAGGGGAATGCCGGTGTCGACGAGCAGGTGCTCCTTCTTGCCCGCCTGGCCCAGGGTATAGACCGGCGCATGTTCGACCAGCCACAACTGATCCGGGCTTGTCTCGTCGCGGGCGACGGTATAGCGCCGCATGGCTTCGTAACAGGCTGCGTAGTCCACGCGTCCGAGCGCGCGGATCTCGGCCGGTTCGAAGTTCAGGGCTTGCGGCAGCGCGCTCACAGCACCATCGTCACCATGGGGTGATCGCACAGTTCCCGGTAGAGGCTGTCGAGCTGCTCGCGCGAAGTGGCCTGCACCGTGATCGTAACGCTCAGGTATTTGCCGCCGCGGCTGGGGCGCATTTCCATGGTGGCGGCATCGAAGCCGGGATCGTGGCGCCTGACGATCTCGAACACCGTCTGCGCGAAATCCTTTTGCATGCGCCCCACCACCTTGATGGGGAAGGGGCAGGGATATTCGATCAGGGATGGCTCTTCAACCACGCGCGTACTTCTCCTTGTAGTCCTGGTAGAGGGCGTACATCGCGCGGTACACCGGACCCGGCGCGCCGTTGCCGACCGGCATGCCGTCGACCACGGTGACGGGCATGATCTCGCGGATCGAGGAGGTCAGCCAGACCTCGTCCGAGGCGTAGAGTTCGGTCAGCGTGATGTCGCGCATTTCGAAGGGCAGCTCGTGCGCCTTGGCCAGTTCGAGCACCAGGTCGTAGGTGATGCCCGGCAGGATCAGATGATCCTTGGGCGGCGCGACGATGATGCCGTCCTTGACGATGAAGACGTTCGCGCTGGAGGCCTCCGTGACCTTGCCGTCGCGCAGCAGGATCACTTCCGCGCAGCCCGCGTCCACCGCTTCCTGGCGCAACAGGCAGTTGGCGATGAGCGAGGTGGTCTTGATGTCGCAGCGCAGCCAGCGGTAGTCCTCGCGGGTGATGACCTTGTAGCCTTCGGCGCGCTGCGCTTCGGTGGGCTGGCGCAGCGGGCTGCTCATGATGAGCACCGTCGGCTCCACCGGCGGCGAGGGGAAGGGCTGGTCGCGCGGCGCGACGCCGCGCGTCACCTGCAGGTAGACGCTTTGATCGTCCCAAGGATTGGCATCCACTACGCGTTGCAGCAGCTCGCTCCAGCGCTCGTCGTCGTAGGGATTGGCGATGCGTACGCTCGCCAGGCTGTAGCGCAGCCGGGCGAGGTGCTCGCGCAGGCGGAACAGGCGGCGGTTGTAGGCCGGGAGCAGTTCGTAGACCGCGTCGCCGAAAATGAAGCCGCGGTCCAGCACCGAAACTTTGGCGTCGGACTTGGGAACGAACTCGCCGTTGAGATAGACCGTTTCGCTCACTTCGTGCCCTCCCCGGCCGGCGCGGCGCCCGCCCGGCCTATTTCAGCCACAGCCGGATGGTATCCCAGATGCGGCCGAAGAAGCCGGCCTGCGGCACGTTGTCCAGGGCGACGACGGGGTACTCGCCGACCGGCTTGCCGTCCAGCGTCACCCGCACGGTGCCCACTTCCGTGCCCGCGGCGATGGGCGCGATGAGCGGCTGTTGCGATACCAGCTCGGCCTTCAGTTTCTCGGCGTCGCCGCGCGGCAGGGTGAGATAGAGGTCTTCGCGCGGGCCGGCGTTCACCGTGTCGCGGGCGCCCTTCCAGACCGGCAGCGTGCTCACCGTCTGCCCTTTGCGGTAGAGCAGCACGCTGTCGTAGAACTGGAAGCCGTAGTTCAGCAGCTTGAGACTCTCCTGGGCGCGCGCGGCTTCGGAAGCAGTGCCCATCACCACCGAGATCAGACGGCGGTCGCCGCGTTTGGCGGAGGCGATCAGGCAATAGCCGGCCGATTCGGTATGGCCGGTCTTGACGCCGTCCACATAGGGATCGAGCCACAGCAGCCGGTTGCGGTTGAGCTGGTTGATGTTGTTGTAGCGGTACTCGCGCGTGGCGTAGAGCGCGTAGTGCTGCGGAAACTCGCGGATGATCGTCGCGGTGAGCCGGGCGAGGTCGCGTGCGGTCGAGTAGTGGTTGGGATCGGGCCAGCCGGTGGAATTGGCAAAACGGGTGTTCCGCATCCCCAGGCGCTGAGCCTCGCGGTTCATCATTTGCGCGAACACCTCTTCGGAGCCGCCCAGCAGTTCCGCGAGCGCGATGGTGGCGTCGTTGCCCGATTGCACGATCACGCCGTAGAGCAGTTGCTCGACCGTGACGGGTTTGCGCGGCTCGATGAACATGCGCGAGCCGCCGGCCTTCCACGCGTTGACCGACACCGGCACCACCTGATCGGGCTGAATCTGCTTCTTCTCCAGCGCCTGCGCCACCAGATAGGCGGTCATCAGCTTGGTGAGCGAGGCGGGTTCGAGCCGTTCGTCGGCATTGTGCTCGACGATGATCTGTCCGGTCTGGTAATCCATCAGCAGCCAGGCCTTGGCAGCGATGGGCGGAGGCGGCGGCGCATCGGCCAGCGCGAGCAGGGGAAACAGCAACAGGCAGGCGAATAGACGACGCATCATTGAATGACTCTGTGTTTGGAACGGGAACAAAGGCGGGCGTGTACGATTATAAGAGGGTATGCAACGCGCCCGTGACGGCGGTGCCGCGCCCGTTCGATGCATCGACGCGCGAATGGTTCCGCTTCTAGCGCAGGATGTGGGGCTTGAAGTTGAGGCTGCGGCTCAGGCGTTCGGCGATCTCCCCCGCTTCGGCTGCCGAACCGTAAGGGCCGAGGCGTACGCGGAACAGGCCCTGGTGCGGCACGATGTCGACGGCGCGATCCAGCAGGGCGGCGACTTCGCGCGTGATGCGTTCGCGGAAGCTCTCGGCGTTGGCGCGCGCGCTGAATGCGCCGAGTTGCAAATAAATGTTGCCTTCCGCAGCGGGCTCGGCCGGTGCGGCACCGTCCTTGGCGTCGGCGACCGCCGGCGCGGCGTCCGGTTGCGGAAACACCCGCTCCACTTCCACCAGCGCGCTGCCCTGCTCTACATAGCCCAGCTTGTACGCGGCGGCGTAGGACAGGTCGATGATGCGGTCGTGCAGGAACGGCCCGCGGTCGTTGATGCGGACCACGACCGAGCGCCCGTTGGCGAGATTGGTCACGCGCGCATAACTGGGGATCGGCATGGTCGGATGCGCGGCCGTCATGGCGTACATGTCGTAGGGCTCGCCACTCGCCGTGGGTTTGCCGTGGAATCTGCGGCCGTACCAGCTCGCGATGCCGCGCTGGCGGAATTCGCGGCGGTCCACCATCGGCACGTACTCTTTGCCGAAGGCGACATAGCGTCGGTTGGCGTAGCGATGCAGTGGTTCGTCGCGCGGCACGGCATCGGGCACGCGGTCCAGGTCCGCCGGGACCTGGTCGCCCGGTCCGTCGTCCAGGTAGTAGCCGCCGCCTTTGGCGCTCTTGGCCGGCGGTGCCGACTCGGGTTCGCCGGGACCGCGCACGGGCGCGCTGCCGCATCCCCATAGGGCGAGCAGCAGGCCGCCCACCGCGAACCAGCGTACCGTCGACGATCGCAAGCTTTGCACGCCTCCTCCTCAGGTCTGGATCAGCTTACGGTGCTTCTGGATGCTCATCAGGATGCCGATGCCGAGGAACAGCGTCACCAGCGCGGTGCCGCCGTAGCTGATCAGCGGCAAGGGCACGCCCACCACCGGCAGGATGCCGCTCACCATGCCCATGTTGACGAACGCATAGGTGAAGAACGACAGCGTGATGGCACCGGCGAGCAGCCGCGAGAAAAAGGTCGCGGCGTTGGCGGCGATCACCATACCGCGGGCGATCAGCGCCAGATAGAGCAGCAGCAGGATGCTGTTGCCGATCAGGCCGAATTCTTCCGAATACACGGCGAAAATGAAATCGGTGGTGCGCTCGGGGATGAAGTCCAGATGCGTCTGGGTGCCTTCCAGCCAGCCCTTGCCCTTGAGGCCACCCGAGCCCACCGCGATGGTGGACTGGATGATGTGATAGCCGGCTCCGAGCGGATCGCTGGTGGGATCGAGCAGCGTCAGCACCCGGCGGCGCTGGTAGTCGTGCAGCATCGACCAGAAGATGGGCATCGCGGCACCGGCGGCCGCGGCCATGCCCAGCATGAGCTTCCAGGGCAGGCCGGCGAGGAAGATGACGTAGAAGCCGGCCGCGAGCACCAGCATCGCGGTACCCAGATCCGGCTGCTTCATGATCAGCCCGACCGGAATGGCGAGCAGGATCGCCGCCACCAGGAAGTCGCGCAGCCGGACTTCGCCTTCGTGCTTGTCGAAATACCAAGCGAGGACCAGCGGAGTGGCGATCTTGAGCATCTCCGAAGGCTGGAAACGGACGAACCCCAGGTTCAGCCAGCGTTGCGAGCCGTTGACGATCTCGCCGAACAGATCCACCGCGACGAGCAGCGCGACGCCCACAAGATAGATGGGCACCGCGAGCCGCATCAACATCTGCGGCGGCACCTGCGCCGCCACCCACATGACGCTCAATGCCACGGCGATGTTGATGCCCTGCGCGATCAGGCGCGAAGCGTCCTGGTTGGCCGCGCTGTAGAGCGTGAACAGCCCGACCGCCAGCAGCACAGTGCTGATGAACATCAGCGGGCTGTCGATGTTGCTGGTGAAGCGCTGCAGGAGTTTTTTCAACATCATTCGGCTCCCGCAGTGGCAGCGACCGGCTGCACGGCCGGGGTCTCGGGCAGTTTGCCGAGCAGATAGTAGTCGAAAGCGACGCGTGCGATCGGGGCCGCCACGGTGCTGCCGTGCCCGCCGTTCTCCACCAGGACGCCGATCGCGATCTTGGGATCGTCGGCCGGGGCGAAGGCGATGAACAGGGCGTGGTCGCGGAAGCGCTCGGCGATGCGCTTCTCGTCGTACTTCTCGTTCTGCTTGATGCCGATCACCTGCGCGGTTCCGGTTTTGCCGGCGAAAGCGTAAGCAACGCCTTTGCCCGCTTGGGAGGCCGTCCCGCCGGGGCGGGTGACGTCCACCATCGCCTGCTTCACCAGCGCCAGCCACTGGGGGTTGAGCTTCACGTGGCGCACCGGCTCCGGCTCGACCGGGCGTTTCTCGCCCGTGCGCGTGTCGACGATGTATTTCACCAGGTGCGGGCGGTAGGCGATGCCGTCGTTGGCGAGGATCGAGGTGGCATAGGCCAGTTGCAGCGGCGTGGCGAGGTTGTAGCCCTGGCCGATCGTGACCGAGACGGTGTCGCCGGTGTACCAGCGCTGGTCTTCCGGGCGCGAGAAGCGCTTGCGCTTCCATTCGCGCGAGGGCAGCAGGCCGCCCCGCTCGCCCGGGATGTCGATGCCCGTCGGCGAGCCGAAGCCGAACTGCGACAGGAAGCCGTGCATCACGTCGATGTCGATGTCGGTCGACAGACCGTAGTAATAGGTGTCGCAGGAGACCACGATCGACTTGTGCAGGTTAACCTTGCCGTGGCCGCCGACCTTCCAGTCGCGGTAGCGGTGCGTATGTCCGGGCAGCGTGTAATAGCCCGGGTCGTTGATGGTGTAGTCGGGCGTGCGCTTGCCCAGTTCCAGCGCCATGAGCGCCATGAAGGGCTTGAAGGTCGAACCGGGCGGATAGGCGCCGCTCAGCGCGCGGTTGGTGAGCGGTTTGTCGGGCGAATTGTTCAGCTCCGCCCAGGTCTGCGGATCGATGCCGTCCACGAACAGGTTGGGATCGAAGCCGGGTTTGCTGACGAAGGCGAGCACACCGCCCGTCTTCGGCTCGATCGCCACCGCCGCGCCGCGATAGTCGCCGAAGGCGGCTTCGATGATCTCCTGCAGTTTGGCGTCCAGGGTGAGGATGAGGTTGTTGCCGGCGATGGGCGGGTTCTCCGACAGGGTGCGGATCGGCCGGCCGTTGGCGTCGATCTCCACCTGCGCCGATCCGGTGGTGCCGTGCAGCTCGTACTCGTAGCTCTTCTCGAGACCGACCTTGCCGATGTAGTCGGTGCCCTTGTAGTTGGCGGTCTGCTCGTCGGCCGCGAGCTGTTCCAGATCGCGGTCGTTGATGCGCCCCATATAGCCGAGCGCGTGCGAAGCCAACTCGCCGAACGGGTAGTCCCGGTACAGGCGCGCCTTGATCTCCACGCCGGGGAAGCGGAACGCGTTGGCCGCGAAACGCGCGACCTCCTCGTCGCTCAGGCGGGTCTTGATCGGCAGGCTGCCGGCGGCGCGCAGTTCCGCGCGCAGTTTACGGAAGCGGTTGCGGTCGCGCGGGCTGATCTCGATCAGTTCCGCCAGCGCGTCGATGGTCGCTTCCGGGTCCTCGACCTTGGCGGGGTCCATCTCCAGCGTGTAGGCGGAGAAGTTGCGCGCCAGCACGACTCCGTTGCGGTCCAGGATCAGACCGCGGTTGGGCTGGATGGGGACCACCGAGATGCGGTTGTCCTCGGCCTTGGTCTGGTAATACTCGTGGCGGATCAGCTGCAGCCAGGTGAAGCGCCCGAACAGGATGCCGAAGGCGACGAGCACGCCCACGCCCGCGACCGCCAGACGTCTGCGGAAGCGGTACAAATCACGTTCATGGTCGCGGAATTCGGTGAGGCTCATCTGGAGCTTGGCTGGATGCGGGACGGCACGGCTGGGCTCATGACGCGCGGCATCGCCGCAAGGTCCGAGCCGGCCCGCCTGCTAAGAGTGCCCTAGATGGGCCGAGTTTCGTCGATGTCGTCGGGCGCACGTTGCGGAGCGAGCAGTAAGTCGGTAATGAAAGGCCACAGCAGCGCCGAGATCCCGATCCCGACCAGCGTCAGCCAGCCCGGGAAGGTGCCGCCGGCGATCAGACGCACCGCCAGCATGATGAGCTGGGAGAGCAGCAGCAGCACGAACACGTGGACCGCCTGCGGCCAGACGCCGAACAGCAGCACGCGCCGGTGGATGACATGGGCGCCGAAGGCGAGGCAGGCGTAGGCCAGCGCATGCTGTCCGATCAGCGCGCCATTGGCCGCGTCCATGGCCAGGCCCAGCACCCAGGCGATGCCCACCCCCACCTTGCGCGGCTGATGGATGCACCAGAAGGTGAGCGTCAGCGCCAGCAGATCGGGGACCAGCCGCAGATCGGGCCAGGGCAGCAGATTGAAGGCCAGCGCGCCCAGCAGGCTGAAGGCGATGAAGAAGGGATTGGCCGGGCGCAGGATGCGCTGCGGTTGCTGCTGCCTTTTCATCGGCCGCGCCCCCTGCTCCGCGCCCGTTTCGCGCCGCGTGCGCGGTCGTCCTCGGGCTGCGCTTCCGTTTCCGCCAAGCGGGGAATGTCCTCCCGGTGCTGAACCACCAGCACCTGGCGGTGCTGGTTGGTGCCGGCCGCAGGCCGCAGGCGGATTTTCGCGAAGGACATGGTCGCGTCGCGCTCGACGTGGGTCACCGTAGCCACCGGCACGCCGCGCGGGTAGACGCCGTCCAGCCCGGAGGTGACGAGCTGGTCGCCGACCTGGACGTCGGCGTTGGCGGGCATGTAGCGCAATTCCATGGTATGACCGTCGCCCGAACCGTAGGCGATGCCGCGCAGGCCGTTGCGCAGCACCTGCACCGGGACGGACAGGTTCTTGTCGGTGACCAATGTGACTTCGGCGAGCAGCGGCAGCACGCGCGTGACCTGCCCCAGCACGCCCTGGTCGTCGACCACCGGCTGGCCCAGCTCGATGCCGTGCTGGCTGCCGCGATCGATGATCACCTTGCGGCTGAAGGGATCGCGGCCGGCATAGACGATTTCGGCGAAGACCGTCTGCGAAGGGATGGTGCTGCGCGCATCGAGCAGCCTGCGCAGGCGCTCGTTCTCCTGCTCGAGCGATTCCAGCACCTGCAGGGACTGCGCGGTCAGCAGTTGCTGCGCCCGCAGTTCGGCGTTCTCGCGCTGCAGGCGGGCCTGGCTGCTGAAGAAATCGCTGACCTTGTTGAAGGCGATCACCGGCGCGGTCGCCACCTGCTGCAGCGGATAGATGGCCAGCGTCAGCGCATGGCGCAGCGGTTCGGCGTACTGGAACCGCGCATCCAGCACCATCAGCAGGACCGACAGCAAGCCGAAGAAGGTGAGCCGTGCAAGCGGAGCCGGGCCGCGCTTGAAGAACTGTGGCGGCTGATACTCCATGCGGCTTCAGGCGTTCCCTTCAAATGCCGCCTGGCATCCACCCGTGCGGACGGTCCGGGCGGCGGGCATTAGTCGTTGGTGAAGATGCTGCCGAGCTTGTCCATCTTCTCGAGCGCCTTGCCCGAGCCGCGCACCACGCAGGTGAGCGGATCCTCGGCGACGATCACCGGCAGGCCGGTTTCCTCCATCAGCAGGCGGTCGATGTCGCGCAGCAGCGCACCGCCCCCGGTGAGCACCATGCCCTTCTCGGCGATGTCCGCGCCCAGCTCCGGCGGCGTCTGTTCCAGCGCCGTCTTCACCGCGCTCACGATCTGGTTGAGCGGTTCGGTCAGCGCCTCCAGGATCTCGTTCGAGGAGATGGTGAAGCTGCGCGGGATGCCCTCGGCGAGGTTACGGCCCTTGACCTCGATTTCCTTCACTTCCGAACCTGGGAAGGCGGAACCGATCTCCTTCTTGATCATCTCGGCGGTGGCCTCGCCGATCAGCATGCCGTAGTTGCGGCGGATGTAGTTGATGATCGCCTCGTCGAACTTGTCGCCGCCCACGCGCACCGAGCCGGAATACACCATGCCGCCGAGCGAGATGATGCCGACCTCGGTGGTGCCGCCGCCGATGTCGACCACCATCGAGCCTTCCGCTTCCGCCACCGGCAGGTCGGCGCCGATCGCCGCGGCCATCGGCTCCTCGATCAAATAGACCTGCGAAGCGCCGGCGCCGAGCGCCGATTCGCGGATCGCGCGGCGCTCGACCTGGGTCGAGCCGCAGGGTACGCAGATGATGATGCGCGGGCTGGGCGAGAGCAGGCGCGAGACGTGCACCTTCTTGATGAACTGCTTGAGCATCTGCTCGGTGACGGTGAAGTCGGCGATGACGCCGTCCTTCATCGGCCGGATCACGGTGATGTTGCCCGGGGCCTTGCCGAGCATCTGCTTGGCTTCCTTGCCGACGGCCTGAATAATGCGTTTGCCGTTCGGGCCGCCCTCCTGGCGGATCGCCACGACCGACGGCTCATCGAGGACGATCCCCTTGCCGCGAACGTAAATCAGCGTGTTGGCCGTACCCAGGTCGATGGCCAGGTCGTCGGAGAAGTAAGAGCGTAGGAATCCCAGCATGGAGAGCGTCCGATAAGCGTCGCCAAATCAGTTCGAAGAAAGCCGGCCTTTAGAGGCACTTAAAAGGCGACGTATAATACATGAGTTTAAACGCTTGTTTTGAGCGGAAATTTGCAAATGCCACTAAGCGCCGAAGAAATCAAGCGCATCGCCCGGCTGGCCCGCATCGAAGTGACGGACAGCGAACTGGACGAGGTGCGGGTGCAGCTGAACAACATCCTTGCCATGATCGGGCAGATGCAGGCGGCCCCGACCGAGGGCGTCGAACCCATGGCGCATGCCCAGGACGTGGCCTTGCGTCTGCGCGAGGACGTCGTGACCGAACCCGACCGGCGCGAGCTGTTCCAGTCCATCGCGCCGCAGGTCGAAGCGGGCCTGTATCTGGTCCCCAAAGTCATTGAGTAACCATCCGATCCCCGGCAGGGGATCCCGATCGCCATGTTGAATGCATCCCTGGCCGAGCTTTCCGCCGCCCTGGCCGCGAAGAAGATCTCCAGCGTCGAGCTGACCCGGAGCCTGCTCGACCGCATCGCGGCCCTGAACCCCAGGCTCAACGCCTTCATCACCGTCGATCCGGAGCGCAGCCTGGCGCAGGCGCGTGCCGCCGACGAACGCATCGCCCGAGGCGAGGCGACGCCGCTCACCGGCATCCCGGTCGCGCACAAGGACATCTGGTGCGCAAGCGGCTGGCGTACCACATGCGGCTCGCGCATGCTGGAAAATTTTGTCGCGCCCTACGACGCCCACGTCATCGAGCGTTTCGATGCCGCCGGCGCGGTCAATCTGGGTAAGTGCAACATGGACGAATTCGCCATGGGTTCGTCCAACGAGACCTCCTACTTCGGCCCGGTGCGCAATCCCTGGAACACCGAGTATGTGCCGGGCGGCTCCTCCGGCGGTTCGGCCGCCGCGGTGGCGGCGCGCCTCGCGCCGGCCGCAACCGGTACGGATACCGGCGGCTCGATCCGCCAGCCGGCCGCCTTGTGCGGCGTCTCGGGGCTCAAGCCCACCTACGGCCTGGTGTCCCGCTACGGCATGATCGCCTTCGCCTCCAGCCTCGACCAGGGCGGCCCCTTCGCCCGCTCGGCGGAGGACCTGGCGCTCCTGCTCAACGTCATGACCGGCTTCGACGCGCGCGATTCCACCAGCCTCGAGCGCGCACCGGAGGATTACACGCGTTCGCTAAGCAACCCGCTTGCCGGGCTGCGCATCGGGCTGCCGCGCCAGTACTTCGGCGAGGGGCTGGCCGACGACGTGCGCGCGGCGGTCGAGGCCGCGCTCGAGGAACTGCGCAAACAGGGCGCGAGCACGGTGGACATCGATCTGCCCAACTGCGGGCTGTCGGTGCCTGCCTACTACGTGATCGCGCCGGCCGAGGCCTCCTCCAACCTCTCGCGCTTCGACGGCGTGCGCTACGGCTACCGCGCGCCCGAGTACGCCGATCTGGACGACATGTACTGCAAGACCCGCGCGCAGGGTTTCGGCGCGGAGGTGAAGCGCCGCATCCTGATCGGCACCTATGTGCTCTCGCACGGCTACTACGACGCCTACTACCTGCAGGCGCAGCGTGTGCGGCGCCTGATCGCCGAGGACTTCAAGGCCGCGTTCAAGCAATGCGACGTGATCGTCGGGCCCACCACGCCCACCGTCGCCTTCAAGCTCGGCGAGAAGGCTTCCGATCCGGTGCAGATGTATCTCAACGACATCTACACCATCGCCGCCAACCTCGCCGGCCTGCCCGCGATGTCCATTCCCTGCGGCTTCGGCGCCAACGGCCTGCCGGTGGGACTGCATCTGGTGGGCAACTACTTCGACGAAGCGCGCATGCTCAACGTCGCGCACCGCTACCAGCTCGCGACCGACTGGCACAAGCGCATGCCGCAGGGGATCGAATGATGGAATGGGAAGTCGTCATCGGCCTGGAAACGCACGTCCAGCTTTCCACCGCTTCGAAAATCTTCTCCGGCGCCTCGACCGCCTTCGGCGCGGCGCCCAATACCCAGGCCTCGGCGGTCGATATCGCCCTGCCGGGCGTGCTGCCGGTCCTGAACAAGGGCGCGGTCGAGCGCGCGATCCGCTTCGGGCTCGCCATCGGCGCGAAGATCAACCGGCGCTCGGTGTTCGCGCGCAAGAACTACTTCTATCCGGACCTGCCCAAGGGCTATCAGATCAGCCAGTACGAGCTGCCGATCGTCGAAGGCGGCGAGATCCGCATCCTCACTTCGCAGGGTGAGAAGAGCATCCGCCTCACGCGCGCGCATCTGGAGGAGGACGCGGGCAAATCCCTGCACGAGGACTTCCACGGCATGTCGGGCATCGACCTCAACCGCGCCGGCACGCCGCTGCTCGAAATCGTCTCCGAACCGGACATGCGTTCCGCGGAAGAAGCCGTCGCCTACGCCAAGGCGCTGCACGCGCTGGTGCGCTGGATCGACATCTGCGACGGCAACATGCAGGAAGGCTCGTTCCGCTGCGACGCTAACGTCTCGGTGCGGCGCAAGGGCGATCCCAACTTCGGTACCCGGCGCGAGATCAAGAACCTCAACTCCTTCCGCTTCCTGCAGCAGGCGATCGAGTACGAGGTGAAGTGGCAGATCGAGACGCTGGAGGATGGCGGCAGGATCGAACAGGCCACCGTGCTCTTCGATCCCGATACCGGTGAGACCCGCGCCATGCGCACCAAGGAGGACGCGCACGACTACCGCTACTTCCCCGATCCCGACCTGCCGCCGCTGGTGCTGAGCGAGGAGTGGATCGAGCGCGTGCGCGGCGAGCTGCCCGAGCTGCCGCACATGAAACAGGAGCGCTATCAGCGCGAGCTGGGCCTGTCGGCCTACGACGCCCAGACCCTTACCCAGTCGCGCGAAATGGCGGCCTACTTCGAGGACGTGGTCGCGCGCCTGGGCGGCGCCGAAGGCGGCGCAGCGAAGACGGCGGCCAACTGGGTGATGGTCGAACTGTCCGGCGCGTTGAACCGCAGCGGGCTTGCCATCGAACAGGCGCCGGTTACGAGCGCGCAGCTCGCGCGGCTCATTGCGCGCATCCGCGACAACACCATTTCCGGCAAGATCGCCAAGGAGCTCTTCGACGCGATCTGGCAGGGCGAGGCGACGGGCGAGGACGCGGTCGATACGCTCATCGAGCGCAAGGGGCTGAAGCAGATCAGCGACGTCGGCGCGCTGACCGCGATCGTCGAGGAAGTGATCGCCGCCAATCCCAAGTCGGTGGATGAATACCGCGGCGGCAAGGAAAAGGCGCTTAACGCGCTGGTCGGTCAGGCCATGAAAGCCACCAAGGGCAAGGCCAATCCGGCCCAGCTCGCCGAACTGTTCCGCAACAAGCTGGCGAGCTAGCGCGAAGCCTTGGTCTGCGAAGACGCGCCGCGCGTCAGTTGCAGATAGCGGCGCTTGTCCTCGTCGTAGCGCTGGGTGATGGCGGCGGCTTCGCGCTGTTTCGCCTCGAACAGCGAGCGGTAGGTGGCCAGCTCCGCTTCGTTCGCTTCCACTTCGCGCTGCAGCCTGGCCGGCAGGGGTTTGCCCTGCGCTTCGTACTGCTTCGCCTGTTGGGCGAGCTCGTCGCGGCGGGCCTCGGCTTGCGCGAGCTGGTGCTGCATGTTCTGCAGCGCTTCGCGGCTCTGCGCCAGCGCCCGCTCGCGCGCATAGTCGATGTCCTCCGCGCTGGCGTAGGTCTTGAGCAGCGCCTCGTTCTTGCGCGCCTCCTCGCGTGCGCGCTTTTCGGCTTCCTGGCGCTCGCGTTCCTGGGCTTCGCGCGCGGCGAGCTCTTCGGGGCTCAGTGCGCCGGCCGTGCGTTTGGTTACGACACCCTGACGGTTCAATTGCACATGGGCTTTGCCGGTCGCCTCGCTCGGCAGGCGGTCGCTGTAATGCACCACGCCCTTGTCGTCGACCCAGCGGTAGAGCTGCTGCGCAGCCAGGCCGGAAGGGGTTTGGGACAGCGCCGCGACGAGACCCAGCAAAGCCACCTTGTGCAATCGATCAGGCATAGCCTACGGCTCCATAGTGACGTCTGTACTCGCTGATCGCCTGCAGATACTTGGCGAACTCGGGTTCGTTCTTCAAATAGTCCAGCAGATCGTCGGCGGTGGCGATCGCGATGACCGGCACGCCGTAACGTTCCTCGACTTCCTGCACCGCGGATTTGTCGCCGGTGCCGCGCTCCATGCGGTCGAGCGAAATGGCCACGCCCGCCAGTTGCGCGCCATGCGCTTCCAGGATGGCGGCCGCTTCACGCACCGCCGTGCCGGCCGTCATCACATCGTCGATCACCAGCACGCGGCCCTGGAGCGGCGCGCCGATGATGCTGCCGCCTTCGCCGTGATCCTTCACTTCCTTGCGGTTGAAGGCGTAGGGCACGTCGCGGCCCATGCGCGCCAGCTGCATCGCCGTGCCGGCGGCGAGCGCAATGCCTTTGTACGCCGGACCGAAAAGCATGTCGAACGCCACTCCCGAGGAAAGGATGGCTTTTGCGTAAAATTCCGCGAGTCGATCCAACCGGGCTCCGGTGTTGAACAGGCCGGCGTTGAAAAAGTACGGGGTGGTCCTGCCGGATTTCGTCACAAAACTGCCGAAACGCAGCACACCGCAGTCGATACAGAAGCGGATAAAGTCCTGCCTGAATTCCGTCACAACTTGTTCCTTCGAAGCGCTAATCATGTCAATGGATGCTCGGGTCGCCGGGGGCTCCCCCCTACCTGCTTCGGCAAAGCGTTGACCGCCCCCTCTGCCGATCAGCGCTTCCGTAAAGGTTTCAACATGTTACGCGTCATCACCCTCAATCTCAACGGCATCCGCTCGGCGGTCTCCAAAGGCTTCCTCGACTGGCTGGTGAAACAGAAGGCCGATTGCGTCTGCATGCAGGAGATCCGCGCGCAGCAGGCGGACCTGTCCGACGCAATCCTTATGCCAAACGGATTGCACGCCCACTTCGCCTGCGCCGAACGCAAGGGCTATGCGGGCGTGGCCATGTATTGCCGCAAGGAACCCGATCGTTTCATTTCGGGTTTCGGCAGCGCGGAGTTCGACCCGGAAGGGCGCTATCTGCAGGCGGACTTCGGCGGGCTGTCGATCGTGTCGCTCTATATGCCCTCGGGTTCGAGCGGCGAGGAACGCCAGGCGGCGAAATTCCGCTTCATGGACGAGTTCATGCCGCATCTTGCCCGGCTGGCGAAGAGCGGGCGCGAGTTCATCATCTGCGGCGATTGGAACATCGCCCACACCGAAAAGGACTTGAAGAACTGGAAGTCGAACCAGAAGAACTCGGGTTTTCTGCCGGAGGAACGCGCCTGGCTCACGGAAGTGTTCGAGCGCCACGGCTGGGTCGACGTGTACCGCCGCCTGTATCCGGAGGCGACCGGCGAAGGCTACACTTGGTGGTCCAACCGTGGTCAGGCGTACGCGAAGAACGTGGGCTGGCGCATCGACTACCAGATCGCCACGCCCGGCATCGCCGCCAGGGCCTTGAAGGCCTCGGTGTACAAGGAGCAGAAGTTCAGCGACCATGCGCCGCTGATCGTCGATTACGACTATGCGATTTGAGCCGTTGAGGAACACCGTCCCGGCATGAGCGAGCCACGCTCCGACTGGCGTGCCCGGCTGCCCGCGGGCCTGCGTCCCTACTTCGAATCCGCGCCGCTCGCCGCGCTGTTCCTCGGCATTTCCTCCGGCTTCGGCTTCGCGATGATCGGGGCGACGCTCACCACGCGGCTCGCCCAGCACGGCATCACCAAAAGCGCCGTCACCGCTTTTGCCCTCACCTTCCTCGCCTACAACTTCAAGTTCCTCTGGGCGCCGATCGTGGACAACGTGCGCCTGCCTTTGATCGGGCGCTACGGGCAGCGGCGCAGCTGGCTGTGGGCCACGGGCGTCGCGGTGATGGCGGCCGTCGTATGGCTCGGCCTCGCCGATCCCGATGAGGCCCTCTACATGGTGGCGTTGGCCGCCATTGCGGTGGGCATCGCCGGCGCGACCTTCGACATCATCATCGACGCCTATCGCATCGAGCTGCTGGAACCGCGCCAGCTCGGTGTGGGCTCGGGCATGTCGCAGTACGGCTGGCGCATCGGCGCCGCGGCGGCGGGCGCGCTGGCGCTGGTGATTGCGCAACGCGCGGGTTGGGCGGCGGCCTATATGGCCTGCGCGGCGTTCGCGCTGCCCGCCATGCTGGTCGGCGTGGTGATGGGCGAGCCCAAACGCCATCGCGAACCCGCCAAGCCGCACGGGCTGACCGAAGCCATCGTCGCCTACTTCAGTCCGCTCACCGAATTCCTCAAGCGTCAGGGCGCGCTGGTGGTGTTGCTGTTCGTGCTGATCCACAAGATCGGCGACACGCTCGCCAATCTCACCTTGCGCCTGCTGTTCCAGGATCTGGGCTTCAACAACGACGAGATCGCCTTCTACGACGTGGGCATCGGTTTCGTGTGTCTGCTCGTCGGCGTGTTCGTCGGCGGGGTGATCTACACCCGTCTGGGCATGAAGCGTTCGGTGCTGATCAGCCTGGTGCTGATGGCGATCTCCAATCTCAGTTTCGCGGGCCTTGCCGCCGCCGGCCATACCAATCTCGGCATGGCGGCGGCGGTGGGTTTCGAGAATTTCGCCAGCGGTATCGGCGGCGTCACGGTGGTGGCCTATCTGTCCGCGCTCTGCAACCTGCGTTTCACCGCGAGCCAGTACGCGTTGCTTTCGGCGCTGGCGAGCATCGCCGGGCGGGTGCTCACCGGCACCACGGTGGGCGCACTGATCGACGCGATCGGCTACGTCTACTTCTACGTGCTCACCACCATCATCGCCCTGCCCGGCGTGGTACTGTTCTGGCTGATGATGCGCTCCGGGCTCGCCGATCTGTCGCTCGGCTCGGCCGGCCGCAACGGCGACTGATCAGGCCTTGCTGCAGCGGTACACCGCCAGGCTGCCGCGCAGGTTCGGCAGCAGACGAACCGGTTTGTTCTCGTGCAGCACCAGCCGTTCGAGGATGCGCACGCCGCGTTCGGCGCAGAAGGCCTCGAAATCGTGCAGCGTGCAAAGGTGGATGTTGGGCGTGTTGTACCACTGGTACGGCAGCTCGTCCGAGACCGGCATGCGTCCGTTGACGCCGAGCTGCCAGCGCGTGCGCCAGTAGCCGAAATTCGGGAAGGTGACGATGGCCTCGCGGCCCACGCGCAGCATTTCGTCCAGCACCACCTCGGTCTGGCGCATGGCCTGCAGCGTCTGCGAAAGGATGACGTAATCGAAGGCGCCGTCCTCGAATTCGGCCAGGCCGCGCTCCAGGTCGCCCTGGATAACGTTGATGCCGTTGCGCAGCGAAGCGATCACCTTGTCGTCGTTGATCTCCACGCCGTAGCCCGAGACGCCGCGCGTGTGCTTGAGGTACTTCAGCAGCAGGCCGTCGCCGCAGCCCAGATCGAGCACGCGCGCATTGGGCCGGATCCAGGCCGCGATGGCTGCGAAATCCGGCCGGCCCGCAAGACTGATCTGTTCCTGCTGTGTCATAGCGGAGAGGCTCCTTCCATCAGCGCATCCGCGGCCGCCTCGGCGGGCGAGCGCGGCACGTCGCCGAGCTCCTGGGCGATGTTGTCGAAATAGGTGCGGATCAGGCCGTGATAGCGCGGATCGTCCATAAGGAAGGCATCGTGGCCGTGCGGGGCGTCGATTTCGGCGTAGCTCACGTCGCGGCCGTTGTCGATCAGCGCCTTGACGATCTCGCGCGAACGCGCGGGCGAGAAACGCCAGTCCGAGGTGAAGGACACCACAAGGAACCTGGAGCGCGTGCGCGCCAGCGCGGCGCTGAGGTTGCCGTCGTATTCCTGCGCCGGATCGAAATAGTCGAGCGCGCGCGTGATCAGCAGATAGGTGTTGGCGTCGAAATAGGACGCGAACTTATCGGCCTGGTAGCGCAGATAGGATTCCACTTCGAAGTCGATGTCGAAATGGAAACCCAGGCGGCCGGAGCGCAGTGCACGGCCGAATTTCTCCATCATCGCGTCGTCCGACAGATAGGTGATGTGGCCGATCATGCGCGCCACGCGCAGGCCGCGGCGTGGCACCACGCCGTGTTCGTAGTAGTTACCGCCGTGGAAATCCGGGTCGCTGATGATCGCCTGGCGCGCGACTTCGTTGAAGGCGATGTTCTGCGCGGACAGCTTCGGCGCCGCGGCGATGACGATCGAATGCCGCACGCGTTCCGGGAAGGAGATCGCCCATTGCAACGCCTGCATGGCGCCCAGGCTGCCGCCCATGACGGCGGCGAAGCAGTCGATGCCCAGGTAGTCGGCGAGCCGGGCCTGCACCGCCACCCAGTCCTCGACCGTGACGATGGGGAAGGAGGAGCCGTAAGGCTTGCCCGTTGCCGGATTGATCGAAGACGGGCCGGTGGAGCCGAAACAGCCGCCGAGATTGTTGACCCCGACGACGAAGAAGCGGTTGGTGTCGACCGGCTTGCCCGGACCCACCATGTTGTCCCACCAGCCGACGTTCTGCGGCTGGTCGGCGTAGTAGCCCGCCACGTGATGCGAGGCGTTGAGGGCGTGACAGATCAGCACGGCGTTGTTTTTCGCCGCGTTCAGCGTGCCGTAGGTCTCGTAGACCAGGTCGTACTGGGGGACCGTGGCCCCGCATTTCAGGCGGATGGGCTGGTCGAAGTGCGCGCGCATGGCGCTCACCGGGCCGACCGAACGTGTTTCGCTCATCGTTGTACTTGTTTGGCGCGCACGCGGCGCGTGCGCTGGAAAAGCCTGACCGCTCTCCAAAACGAAAAAACCCGTTCGAGCTCGCGTGGCTCAAACGGGTTACCCTCGCTTTAGCCGTACTTATTTGACACACCGTCATGCACTGACGGCGGGCGCCCGCAAGCTGAACATCAAATCGGCGCAAGCACGGTCTTTCGACCGGCTTCGTCCCGGCCGCCGGCGAACCGGCTGCCGAGGACCGCATCTTAGCGCGATTCGCGGTGTGCTTGCCAGTCGGCGCGGCGGAAGCGCCGGCGGCGTGCGGGCAGCCGGTCCCTTAGGGCGAGGTATTCGTCCAGGCGCGCATCGAGCGCCGCGCGCAAGGCGGCCGGCAATGCGGCCGCCGCGCCGCGGAAGCGGGCCACGAGCTGCCGCGCCTCTTCCTCGTTCTTCGCGATGCGCTCGCCGTCGTGATAGAAGCGGCCACCCCCTTTCCACACCAGCGCCCGGTCTTCGGCATCGTCGCCGTAACACAGCTCGAACGCGGCGAGCGTGCCGGCGGCGTCCTGCCACAGGAACAGGTCGAAATAGTCGTCGTGGAACCAGCGGCGGGTGAGGCCGGGCTCGTCCTGGCGCAGGCCGGTGATCTCTCGCAGCATGCCTCCTCCGTCCGGGTGGAGCGCCGGCCGCGAGACGCGGTCTAGGCGTTCAGGCGGTCCAGCAACTGCAGCGACTTCTGCGGGTCCTCGCTTTTCAGGATGCGCTGGGCAAGGGCTTCGGCGGCCGGCACGCTGGAACGCAGGATCTGCTGCTTGACCGCCGGCAACTGCGCCGGATGCATCGAGAACTGCCGCAGCCCCAGACCGAGCAACAAACGTGCGAGCCGCACTTCGCCGGCCATCTCGCCGCATACCGAGACCGGCACGCCGGCGCGGTTGGCGGTGCGGATGGTGTGGGCGATGAGCTGCAGCACCGCCGGATGCAGGGGATCGTAGAGATGCGCCACCTTGTCGTCGGTGCGGTCGATGGCGAGGGTGTACTGGATGAGGTCGTTGGTGCCGATGGAGAGGAAATCGAGCCGCTTGACGAACTGCCCCACCATGAGCGCCGCGGCCGGCACTTCGATCATGCCGCCGACGGGTACCCGCGGAGCGTAGGGAATGCCCTGCTCGTCGAGCGACTGGCGCGCCTGCGCGAGCAGTTGCGCGACCTGTTCCAGCTCCTGCAGGTTGGCGATCATGGGAAGCAGCAGCCGCACGCTGCCGTAATGCGAGGCGCGCAGGATGGCGCGCAGCTGGCTCAGGAACATCTGCGGCTCGGCCAGGCAGTAGCGGATCGCGCGCAGTCCCAGGGCCGGATTGGGGCCGGGATCGTGCTGGCCGTTCAGTGCCTTGTCGGCGCCGATATCGAGCGTGCGGATGGTGACCGGCCGCCCGCGCATCGCTTCCACCACGCTGCGGTAGGCCTCGAACTGTTCCTCCTCGCTGGGGAAGTCGTCGCGGTTGAGGAACAGGAATTCGCTGCGGAACAGGCCGATGCCTGTGGCGCCGGCGTCGAGCGCTTCCTCGACATCCTGCGGCAGCTCGATGTTGGCGTGCAGTTCCACCGCCACGCCTTCGAGCGTCGAGGCCGGCGTGTCCTTCAGCCGGCGCAGTTTCTGCCGTTCCAGGTCGTAGGCACGCTGGCGCAGGCGGTATTCGCCCAGCACCTGAGGATCGGGATTGACGATCAGCACGCCCGCGGTGCCGTCGACGATCAGCAGTTCGCGCTCGCGGATCATCTGCCGCGCGTGGTGCATGCCGACCACGGCCGGCAGGTTGAGGCTGCGCGCGATGATGGCGGTGTGCGAGGTCACGCCGCCCAGATCGGTGACGAAGCCGGCGAAGTTGTGCTGCTTGAACAGGATCATGTCCGCCGGCGAAAGATCGTGCGCGACGAGGATGATGTCGCCTTCGTGGCCCGGAACCGGCGGCGCGTGCCGGCTGCCCATCATCGCCTTGAGCACCCGTTCGGCGACCTGCTGCACATCCGCGCCGCGCTCGCGCAGGTAGGGGTCCTCGACTTCCTCGAAACGCTGCACCAGCGCTTCCATCTGGTGGAGCAGCGCCCACTCGGCGTTGTAGCGGCGGGCGCGGATGAGCTCGCGCGGCACCTCCGACAGCATGGTGTCGTCGAGGATCATGCGGTGCAGGTTGAGGAAGGCCGCCATTTCCGGCGGGGCGCTGCTCGGTACGGCGGCGTGCAGCGCGGTCAGTTCGTCGCGCACCTGCCGCACCGCGCGATCGAAACGCTCGATTTCCGCCTCGACGTCGCGCGCGTCGATTTCGTAGCGCGGCGCTTCAAGCCGCGCGGCGGTCAGCAGATGGGCGTAGCCGATGGCGATGCCGGCCGAAGCGCCGGCGCCGTGCAGGGTGAAGCTCGCGCCGGTGGAAGCCGTCGCCGGAATCTGCGGGATGTCGAGTTCGGCCTGGCTCACGCGCCCCCGCTCTATTCGGCCTCGCCGAAGCGATTGCCGATGAGCTCGACCAGCGCGGCGAGCGCGGCTTCCGCGTCCTCGCCCTCGGCGTCGATCTCGATGCGGCTGCCCTTGCCCGCGGCCAGCATCATCACGCCCATGATGCTCTTGGCGTTGACCCGCCGGCCGTTGCGCGACAGCCAAATTTCGGATTTGTACTTGCTCGCGGTCTGCGTGAGTTTGGCCGAAGCGCGCGCGTGCAGCCCGAGCTTGTTGATGATTTCAACTTCCCGTTGCGGCATTGGACTCGGAAGGAACGAGATGAACGATGCCGTCGTGACCGCCGCTCATCGCCTTTGCCACCACGGTACTGAGGTCTTCGTTGCGGTAGGTGAGCGCCCGCACCAGCATCGGCAGGCTGGCGCCCGACAGCACCTCGACCTTGCCCGGCACGTACAGGCGCGTGGCGATGTTCGAGGGCGTGGCGCCCATCATGTCGGTGAGCACCAGCACGCCCTGGCCTTCATCCAGTTGCTTCACGAGCTCTTGGGCCACCGGCAGGATGAGATCGGGATCATCGTGCACGGTCACGCCCACCTGGCGCACGCGCAAGGGCCGCTTGCCGAGCACGTGACTGGCGCAATGGATGAGCGCTTCGCCGAAGGCGCCGTGGCTGACGATCAGGATCCCGACCATGGTGCAAGTCTAGCCGGCTTCGGGCGCTTTGCGTGCCGCAAGCGCCTCTTCCAGCGCGTCGATGTACATCTTCGCCACATCGAAGCCGGTCTGCGCCGCGATTTCGCGAAAGCAGGTGGGGCTGGTGACGTTGATTTCGGTGATGTAGTCGCCGATCACGTCCAGGCCCACCAGCAGCAGGCCGCGCCGGGCGAGGACGGGGCCCAGCGCCTCGGCGATCTCGCGGTCGCGTGCGCTCAGGGGCCGCGCGACGCCCGTGCCGCCGGCGGCCAGGTTGCCGCGCGTCTCGCCCGGCTTGGGGATGCGCGCGAGCGCGTAGGGTACGGGCTTGCCGCCGATCAGCAGCACGCGCTTGTCGCCTTCGGTGATCTCGGGAATGAAGCGCTGCGCCATGATCGTGCGGCGGCCGTTGTGCGACAGCGTCTCGACGATGGCGTTGCGGTTGAGGTCATGGCGCGTGACGCGGAAGATGCCGGTGCCGCCCATGCCGTCGAGCGGTTTCAGCACCACGTCCTGGTGCTCGTCGATGAAGGCCTGCACTTCCCAGGCGAGCCGCGTCACCAGCGTGGGCACCGTGTACTGCGCAAACTCCGCGATCGCGAGTTTTTCGCTGTGGTCGCGGATCGCGCGCGGATCGTTGAACACGCGCGCGCCTTCGGCCACAGCCCGTTCCAGCAGCCAGGTGCTGGTGACGTACTCCATGTCGAAGGGCGGGTCCTTGCGCATCAGCACCGCGTCGAACTCGGCGAGCGCCGTCTCGCGCGAGGGCCCGAGCCGGTACCAGTCCTCCTCGTCGCCGGTCAGCGTGAGCGGCGCTGCGCCGCCCAGTACCCGGCCGCCTTTCCACATCAGCCCCTCCTGCATCATGACGTGCAGCTCGTAGCCGCGCCGCACGGCCTCCACCATCATGGCGTAGGTGGAATCCTTGTAGGGTTTGATGGACGGCAGCGGATCGAGGATGAAGCAGAGTCTCATGCGCTCGGAGCGGTTTCTTCCAATTCGATGGAGGCGGCGAGCAGCGCGAGCCGCGCCACCACGCCGTAGGCGTAGAAACGGTTGGGCGTGGCGTCCGCGTCGGCGAAGGGGTCCGGCTGGGTGCAGCAGTCCTCGAAGGCCAGCGGCTCGAAATGCATGCCGGGCGCGTTGAGATTCTCGTCCTTGCCGCGGCCCGTATGCACGCGATAGAAACCGCCCACCACGAAGTGGTCGATCATGTACACCACCGGTTCGGCCACCGCGTCGTTGACGGTCTCGTAGGTCGGCACGCCTTCCTGGATGAGCACTTCGTGCACTTCCAGGCCTTCCTTCACCACCGCCATCTTGTTGCGCTGCTTGCGGTTCAAACCGACCACGTCGTCGGGGCTGCGCGCGGTCATGACGCCCATGCCGTAGGTGCCGGCATCGGCCTTGACCACCACGTAGGGTTCTTCCTCGATGCCGTATTCGCGGTATTTCGCGCGGATGCGTTCGAGCAGCGTCGCGACGTTGGTGGCCAGGCAGTCTTCGCCGCTGCGTTCGCGGAAGTCGATTTCGCCGCAGCGCGCGAAGTATGGGTTCACCAGCCAGGGATCGATGCCGATGAGCTCGGCAAACTCCTGCGCCACGCGGTCGTAGGCGGCGAAGTGCCGCGACTTGCGGCGCGTGGCCCAGCCGGCATGCAGGGGCGGCAGCACGAACTGTTCGTCGAGGCCGCGCAGGATCTCCGGCACGCCCGCGGAAAGGTCGTTGTTCAGCAGGATGGTGCAGGGATCGAAATCCGCCAGCCCGAGGCGGCTGCCGCGGCGCACCAGCGGTTCCAGCAGCAGCGGCGGATGATCCGGCACCTCGACCTTCGTCGGCCGGTCGATGTCGGGCAGCAGGCTGCCGATGCGGACGTTGAGCCCGGCCTGGCGGAAGATCGTCTGCAGACGCACGACGTTCTGCAGGTAGAACACGTTGCGGGTGTGGTTCTCCGGGATCAGCAGCAGATTGCGCGCGTTGGGGCAGATCTTCTCGATCGCCGCCATCGCCGCCTGCACACACAGCGGCATGAACTGCGGATTGAGGTTGTTGAAGCCGCCGGGGAAGAGATTGGTGTCGACCGGCGCCAGCTTGAAACCGCTGTTGCGCAGGTCGACCGAACCGTAGATGGGCGGCTCGTGCTCCTGCCACTGGCCGCGCAGCCAGTGCTCGATCGTGGCGCTCGCCGACAGGATTCGCGCCTCCAGCTCGGCAAGAGGACCGGTAAGAGCGGTCGTCAGATGTGGAACCATGCTTTTGTCTAGTACCGGTTGAAAGGACGGCGCGAGGTCCGCGGACGATTCTAGCCCAGCCCGGCGGCGGGCCGTCCAATTTCGCGCCCTGCGCCGCGTATCCGTTACGGGTGTAGATGGCAAACGGGGCAGCCTCAAGCTGCCCCGTCGGAATGGAAAGTTTGAGGCGCCGGTTTACTTGGCGGCGTTGACCATGTAATCGACAGCCGCTTTCACTGCGTCGTCCGCCAGCGAGGGGTTGCCGCCTTTGGGCGGCATGGCGTTCAGACCCTTCAGCGCGGAGGTGTACAGGGCGTCCTTGCCTTTGGCGATACGCGGCGCCCACGCGCCCTTGTCGCCGAACTTCGGCGCACCGGCGACGCCGGTGCCGTGGCAGGCCGCGCAGGCCTGGTTGTAGACCGCATCGCCGGAGGCGACTTCCGTCGTGCCGCCGGCCGCCGCGCCCGGCGCCCCGCCGGCGGCCTCGGCGCTGATGGCCACGTCGGCCACCGGCCGGATCCGCTCGGCAACCGCCTCAGGATCCAGCGCCTTCGCGCTGGGCGCCTTGCTGCTGGTGACAAGCTGGGTCAGCAGGATGATGCCGACCACGGGTATGAGGAAGGCCAGCACGACCACGACGATAAGTTGCTTCGGCGTCTTGATCGGCGAGGAGTGAGCGTGGGAGGAGCCTTCATCCTTCATGATGCGGAACCTTTGGCGGTAGTTGTTCTTCGATCAGGCGGACGTCACGGCGGACGCGCCGAGGCAGAACGCAAGGCGCGGATTATAGCGGCAAGGGGCAGACCGGCAAAGCCGGCGGCGCTTTGCGCTACAATCACACCCGTTCACGCGCCCGTAGCTCAGTTGGATAGAGTGTTGGTTTCCGAAGCCAAAGGTCACAGGTTCGAATCCTGTCGGGCGCGCCACCTCGATCATCCCCATTCCCGTCCTGCAAGCTGTCCGAATCCGTTCGTGCCTGGAACAGGACCGGGCGCCGTTCGAATCGCAATGCGGGAGGATGGCCCGCGCCTTGGGCGCGGAGTGTTTCTACGGCGGTTTGCGCGCGGCGGGATTTACAAGCCAGCGCGCGCTGTTCAACATGTAAAAGGGCTTTCGCCTCGCTCGTGCGCTGCGAAGCGCAGGGGTGCCGGAGGAAAAATGCCCGCAATCTCGTGGCTGCGGCGGCATCGGACGCGGTAGTATCCGGGGCGCGTGCTTTTCACGACGACGATAAGGTCCCTGCGGGCCAAGTTCATCAAACAAAGAGGAGGTCTAGAGATGCGAGGATACAAGGCGATATTGGGCGCGGTTGCGCTGGGGCTGGGCGTGCTGGCCTCGAGCGCGAACGCTCAGGAATATCCCACCAAGCCGATCACCATGATCGTTCCTTTCGCGGCCGGCGGTCCGACCGACACGGTGGCGCGTTCGATCGCGGCGGCGATGCAGGACTACCTGAAGCAGACGGTCGTCGTGGAGAACGTGGGCGGCGCCGGCGGCACCATCGGCGTGGCGCGCGGGGCGCGTGCGCCGGCCGACGGCTACACCATCACCATGCATCACATCGGCATGTCGACGGCGCCCACTCTGTACCGCAAGCTGAGCTTCGATCCGCTCAAGGACTTCGAGTACATCGGCCTGGTCGCCGACGTGCCGATGACCATGATCGCCCGCGCGGACTTCCCGCCCAAGGATCTGAAGGAATTTCTCAGCTACGTGAAGGAAAACCACAAGAAGCTGACCTACGCCAACGCCGGCGTCGGCGCGGCCTCGCATCTGTGCGGCCTGCTGTTCATGTCGGCGATCGGCGTGGACTTCATCACCGTGCCCTATAAGGGCACCGGCCCGGCCATGAACGACCTGCTGGGCGGCCAGGTGGACTTCATGTGCGACCAGACCACCAACACCACCTCGCAGATCAAGGCCGGCAAGGTCAAGGCCTACGCCGTCACCACGCCGCAGCGCCTGGCCAACTTCCCCGATCTGCCGACGCTGCAGGAAGGCGGTCTCAAGGACTTCGAGGTGACCGTGTGGCACGGCCTGTACGCGCCGAAGGGCACGCCCAAGCCGGTGATGGACAAGCTGGTGAAGGCGCTGCAGCACGCGCTGCAGGATCCGACCGTGAAGCAGCGCTTCAACGATCTGGGTACCGCGCCGGTGCCGCTCGAGCGCGGCACGCCGGAAGCGCTGCGTGCGCACCTGGAGGCCGAAATCAACAAGTGGCGTCCGATCATCCAGGCGGCCGGCACCTACGCCGACTGATCCGGCGCGCTTCGGTCACGGAAAGCGGCCCGCACGGGCCGCTTTTTTTTATTGGGGCGGTTGCGTTTCCGCAGCCGCGTCGCACCCCGGCGAGACGTTGCCGGGCGCGCACTCGCGGCCCGCACCGGGCGGCAGCCCGAACCGCCGCGGGCCGCCCGTTTCCCAGGGGTGCCTGATGCGATGGGGCGCGTTCCAGTGACGCGAATCCTGCGTCTGCGGGACTTCGGCGGGCGGCGTCGGAGCGGTGAGGCCGGAGGCCGCAGGTGCGCGCTCGCTCCAGCGCATGCTGCCGTCGATCTGCCGCCGGCCCTCGCTCACACGACCGTCGGCGTAGTAGCAGGTCTCACTGCCGTCCGCCCACTTCTGACAGCCGATCTGCGCCGCAGCCAGCGCCGGTGCCAGGCTCAGTAACGCCAAAACGCAGGCGCGCATCCACACCTCCTCCGCAGCCACATGGATTCAGTGTAGGGAGCGCCGTGCAGCGCGTTGTAAAACTTGATCCGCGGGGCTTCAGCCGAGCCCGTGCGCGCGGAACCACTCGATGCAACGCTGCCAGGCGTCCTCAGCCACTGCCTTCCTGTAGGTCGGCCGGTAGTCGGCGTGGAAGGCGTGCGGCGCGTCCGGATAGACGACGATTTCGCTCTTCCTGCCCGCCGCTTTCAGCGCGGCGCGCATGCGTTCCACCGATTCCACCGGAATGCCCTGGTCGGCGCCGCCGTAGAGCCCCAGCACCGGTGCGCGGATGTCCGCCGCGACATCGAGCGGATGCCGCGGCGTGTTCTCGGTTTTGTCGCCCACCAGGCGCCCGTACCAGGCCACGCCTGCCGCCAGCTTGGGATTGTGCGCGGCGTAGAGCCAGACGATGCGGCCGCCCCAGCAGAAGCCCGTGATGCCGAGCTTGTCGCCGTCGCCCTTGGGATGTTTGGCGGCCCAGGCGGCGGTGGCGTCCAGGTCCTGCATCACTTGCGCGTCCGGCACCTTGGACACCACTTCCTTGAAAATGGTCGGGATGTCGCTCATGCCGCTGACATCGCCCTGGCGCGCGTAGAGCTCGGGCGCCACGGCGAAATAGCCCAGCTTGGCGAAACGGCGGCAGACGTCCTTGATGTGTTCGTGCACGCCGAAGATCTCCTGCACCACCAGGATCACCGGGTACTTGCTGGCTTTTTGGGGCGCCGCATAGTAGGCGGGCAGTTCGCCGTCGTGCACGGGAATCTTGGTTTCGCCCGCTTCCAGACCGTCGGCCGGCGTGACGATCATCGTTTGGGCCATGACGGGTTGGGTGGCGAGCGCGAAACCCGCCGCCAGGCTCGAGACGAGAAAGCCCCGGCGGGTGAAAGGGATTTCGGGCATCAGGCTGCGGAATTCGGCTTCGTCGACGGCGGCAGTACGGCTCATGACACGCTCCTCCGGCAGATGACGGGGCAGATCTTGAGCAGGGATTGTGCCACCGGCCGGGCGGCAAGCGCCTTAGGCGACGAACAGCTGCAGGGTCGCGACCAGGGCGACCAGCCCGGCGACGGCCGTGATGCCGAGCGCGATGCGCCGGGAACGTGCCCGCGCCGCGCGGGCTTCGGCGCGTTGGGCCTCGATCATGGCGGCGACATGGGCCCACCTGTCGCCGGCGTTCTTCTCATCCGCGGCGGGATTGTCCCAGCCGATCACGGTCGGCGGAAACGCCGATTCGGCGCCCAGCACCGAATCGTCCCAGTCGGCCCAGGGCGACTGGTCTTGCGCGCGCGATGCGCGCTTGCGGTCCTTGTCCGGGGAAGAGGCCATGTCGCCGAGCGTACCCCAAAAATGAGGCGACAAAGTGTCGACTAGGGCGCATTTTCATGCCGCCCGCGCGCTCTGTCGGGCTAGATCAGGATGACGTCGTACTGTTCCTGGGTGTAGCTCGTCTCCACCTGCAGGGAGACGGGCTTGCCGATGAAATCGCCCAGCATCGCCAGCGACTGCGACTCCTCCTCGAGGAACATGTCGATGACGGACTGGGAAGCCAGGATGCGGAATTCGCGCGCGTTGAACTGGCGCGCCTCGCGCAGGATCTCGCGCAGAATCTCGTAGCACACCGTGCGCGCGGTCTTCACCACACCGCGGCCGCCGCAGGTCTTGCACGGTTCGCACAGTACGTGCTCGAGGCTCTCGCGCGTGCGCTTGCGCGTCATTTCCACCAGCCCGAGCGCGGTGAAGCCGTTGACGGTCATCTTGGTGCGGTCGCGCGACAGCGCCTTGTTGAGCTCCGCCAGCACCGCCTCGCGGTGGTCGGGGTTCTCCATGTCGATGAAATCGATGATGATGATCCCGCCCAGGTTGCGCAGACGGAGCTGCCGCGCGATCACCTGCGCCGCCTCCAGGTTGGTCTTGAAGATCGTGTCGTCGAAGTTGCGCAGACCGACGAAGCCCCCGGTGTTGACGTCGATGGTGGTCATGGCCTCGGTCTGGTCCATGATCAGATAGCCGCCGGACTTGAGATCGACACGCCGTTCCAGCGCCCGCTGGATTTCCTCCTCGATGTTGTAGAGATCGAACAGCGGCCGTTCGCCGGTGTAGTGCTCCAGCTTGTCCGCGACGTTGGGCGTGTAGAGCTGCGCGAAGCGCTGCAGCTTGAGGAAGTTCTCGCGCGAATCGACGATGATGCGGCCGGTGTCGCGGGTGGCGAAGTCGCGCAGCACGCGCTCGGCGAGCCACAGGTCGTGATAGAGCAGCGCAGGCGGCGAAGCCGTCGTCGCGCGCTCGCAGATGTTGGCCCACAGCCGGCGCAGGTAGGCGATGTCGTTGGCCAGCTCCTCGTCGGTCGCCGTCTCCGCCATGGTGCGGATGATGAACCCGCCCTTCTCGTCCGGCGGCACCATCTGCTGCAGGCGTTCGCGCAGGGCGCGGCGTTCGGCCTCGTCCTCGATGCGCTGGGAGATGCCGATGTGCGGGTCCTGCGGCAGATACACGAGGAGGCGGCCGGCGATGCTGATCTGAGTGGAAAGCCGCGCGCCCTTGGAGCCGATGGGGTCCTTGATGACCTGCACCATCAGCGGCTGACCTTCGGTGAGGATCTTCTCGATCGGCTTCACCAGCGCGGGCTTCGGCAGCCCGTTGCGGCCTTCCTCACCCTGCGAATGGCGGCCCTGCCAGATGTCGGCCACATGCAGGAAGGCGGCGCGTTCGAGACCGATTTCGACGAAGGCCGACTGCATGCCGGGCAGCACGCGCACCACCTTGCCCATGTAGATGTTGCCGACCAGGCCTCGGTTGGCGCTGCGCTCGATGTGCAGTTCCTGCACCGCGCCGTCGGCGACCACCGCCACGCGCGTCTCCTGCGGCGTGATGTTGATGAGGATGTCCTCGGGCACCACATCGCGTTCCACCGCCGTGCGCGGCACGGTGGGCGCGGGCGACTGCGGGGCGCTGCTCATGAGCGGTACTGGCTCTGGAAACGGCGCAGCAACGCGGCCGTTTCGTAAAGCGGCAGCCCCATCACGCCGGTGTAGCTGCCGAGGATTTCGGGAATGAAGGCCGCGGCGCGTCCCTGGATGGCGTAGGCGCCGGCCTTGTCGTAGGGCTCGCCGGTATCGACGTAATGGATGATCTCGTCCTCTTCCAGAGGGCGGAAGCGCACCACGTTCTCGTTCAGCACGAAGTCCATGGTGCTGTCGTAGGCGAGCGCCACGGCGGTCAGCACCCGGTGTTCGCGTCCGGAGAGCTGCTTGAGCATGCGGATCGCGTCGGCGCGGTCGGCCGGCTTGCCGAAGATCTGGCCGTCGAGGCACACGGTGGTATCGGCCGCCAGCACCGGCAGGCGCGGCAACTGACGCTGCAGCACGCGCATCCAGCCGGCTTCGGCCTTGGCGCGGCAGATCCTTTCGACGTACTGCTGCGGATCTTCGCTGGGTCGCGGCGTCTCGTCCACGTCGCCTTCGCGGCCGGCGTGTTCGCGCAGCACCAGCACGTCGAAAGGCACGCCGATCTGCTTCAGCAGCTCGCGCCGGCGCGGGCTGCGCGAGGCGAGGTAGATCCGGGGCAGCGGGGCGAGCATTAGTTGTTCTTTATGTCCGGTGATACGGATGATTATCGAGGATCGACACGGCCCGATAAAGCTGCTCCGCGAGCAGCACGCGAACTAAGGCATGCGGCAGGGTCAGGCTGGACAGCCGCAACTGCAGCTCGGCGGTGCTTTTCAGTGCCGGGTCCAGGCCGTCCGCGCCGCCGATGATGAAAGCCAGGTCGCGGCCTTTGCCCAGCCAGCGTCCGAGCGACTCGGCCAGCCGCGCGGTGGTGAAATCGGCCCCGCGTTCGTCGAGCACGATGCGCCGCGCCTGGGGCGGCAGCGCGGCTTCGATTCGCGCCGCCTCGGCCCGCATGCATTGCGCCGGGGTGCGGCTGCCGCCGCGGCGCTCGGGACGGATCTCGATCAGCTCGATGCGCGCCTTGCGTGGCATCCGGCGGCTGTAATCGGCGAACGCCTCGTCCACCCATCCGGGCACGCGTTCGCCGACGGCGACGATGAGCAGACGCACACCCTACTCCCCGGTCCGTGAGTCTCCCCAACGCGGCATGGCGGGGGTCGCCCGCCCGCCTCAGGCGCTGGGTTGGGCGTTGGCCCGCGCCCGCACGCTGCGGCGGGCACGCGGCTTGGGCTGATCCCAGAGTTCTTCGAGGTTGTAATGCGCCCGGATGGCCGGTTGCATGATGTGGATGATCACGTCGCCCGCGTCGACCAGCACCCATTCGCCGACTTCTTCGCCTTCGACGCCGAAAACGCGTTCCCCAAGCTCGCTCAGCTTGTCCTGAACGCTGCGGGAAAGGGCTTTGATCTGGCGCGCCGAGTCCGCGCTGGCGATGATGACTCGGTCGAAGAGGCTGGTGAGATGGCTGACGTTGTAAACCGCTATGTCTTTGGCTTTGATGTCTTCAAGCGCTTCGACAATGGCTTTTTGCTTCCTGCGGATATCCAAGACTGGGCGGCCTCCTTCGGGTCGCGTGCCGAGCGCCCATCGCTCAGCGATACAAACCCTTGGACTCAATATAGCGGAGAACGGTTTCCGGAAGCAAATAACGCACGCTGCCGCCGCGCGCGATGCGTGCGCGGATGTCGGTCGAGGAAATGGCGAGCCGTGCCGAAGCGAAATGCACGATATAGCCATGCGGCCGCTCGCCGATGCGGGCCGCTTCGGCGAGCCGTTCGGCATAGACGTTCGCGAGCGGCGCGGGCAGCTTGTCCACGTCCAGTTCGTAGCCCGGGCGTTCGGCCACCGCGAAATGCGCCAGATCGAACAGGCGTTCCCAGCTCCGCCAGGTGTGAAGCGTGAGAAACGAATCCATGCCGAGGATCATCACCAGCGGGCGCCTCTCGCCGAGCTCGCGCCGCAGGCGTTCCAGCATCGGTACCGTGTAGGTGGGCTCGTCCGACTCGAGTTCGGAGGCGTCGATGCTGAAGCGCGCTTCGTCGGCGATGGCCAGGCGCAGCATGGCGAGCCGGTCGGCGGCCGGAGCGCGCGGCGCGGCTGCGCGATGGCCCGGCGTGCCGGAGGGAATCCAGCGCACTTCGGGCAGCCGCAATTCGTCGGCGGCGTCGAGCGCAAGGCGCAGATGCCCGTAATGCACCGGATCGAAGGTGCCGCCCATCAGCCCGAGCGGAGTCTCTGCCACGTCTGCGCCCCGGTGCGCTTCAGGTGCGGACTTCGCCCTGCCCGAGCACGACGTATTTCTGCGAGGTGAGCCCTTCCAGGCCCACCGGCCCGCGCGCGTGCAGCTTGTCGGTGGAGATGCCGATTTCCGCGCCCAGGCCGTATTCGAAGCCGTCGGCGAAGCGCGTCGAGGCGTTCACCATCACCGAGCTGGAATCCACTTCGCGCAGGAAACGCTGCGCGCGCGCTTCGTCCTCGGTCACGATGGCGTCGGTGTGATGCGAACCGTAGCGCTCGATGTGCTCGATCGCTTCATCCAGGCCCTTGACGATCTTAACCGCCAGGATGGGAGCGAGGTATTCGGTGTACCAGTCCTCTTCGGTCGCGGGCTTCATCGGCACGATGGCGCGCGCCGCCTCGTCGCCGCGCAGTTCCACGCCCTTGGCAGTGTAGATCTCCGCCAGCCGCGGCAGCACGCGCGGCGCGATGCCTTCCGCGACGAGCAGCGTCTCCATGGTGTTGCAGGTGCCGTAACGCTGCGTCTTGGCGTTGTCGGCGATGCGGATCGCCTTGTCGATGTCCGCCTTGTCGTCGATGTAGACGTGGCAGACGCCGTCGAGGTGTTTGATCATCGGGATGCGCGACTCGTTCATGATGCGCTCGATGAGCGACTTGCCGCCGCGCGGCACGATGATGTCCACGTATTCCTTCATCGTCAGCAGCTCGCCCACCGCCGCGCGGTCGGGCGTCTCGACGATCTGCACGGCCGTTTCCGGCAGTCCCGCCTCGCGCAGGCCTTCGCGCACGCAGGCGGCGATCGCCATGTTCGAGCGCACCGACTCCGAGCCGCCGCGCAGGATGGCGGCATTGCCCGACTTGAGGCACAGCGCCGCCGCGTCCGCCGTGACGTTGGGGCGCGATTCGTAAATGATGCCGATGACGCCGAGCGGCACGCGCATGCGGCCCACCCGGATGCCGGAGGGTCGTTGCTGCAGATCGGTGATGACGCCGATGGGATCGGGCAGCGCGGCGACCTGTTCCAGGCCTTGCGCCATCGCCTCGATGCTTTTCGGCGTCAGCGTGAGCCGGTCGATGAACGCGGCGTCCGCGCCGCCGCTGCGCGCGGCTTCGACGTCGGCGGCGTTGGCTTCGAGCAAGGCAGGCGCTTGTTCGCGCAAGGCGCGCGCGATGGCGTGCAGGGCGCGGTTCTTGGTTTCAGTATCGGCGCGGGCGAGGAGGCGCGCGGCGGCGCGCGCCTGCCGGCCGAGCTGCTGCATGTATTGTTTGACGTCCATGTGCGGCATTCTAGCGGGCCGGGAAGGACTTAAGCGAGCTGGCGGCCCAGTTCCAGCAATTCGTCCCAGGGATCGCCTTTGCCCAGGCCCTTGATCAGGCGGTCGATGTGCGCGGCTTTTTGCAACGCGCCCTGCAACCGTTCCGGGGCGAGGCGGCGCGCGGCGGCGGCGATTGCGCGTTGGCGCGGCTCGCCCCAGATGCGGTATTCGCGAAAGACGTCCTGCAAGGGACGGCCCGCGGCCTGTGCCGCCTGCACCCGCAGCACCGCGCGGATGTCTTCGCTCATCACCCACAGCACCCGGTTGGGCGCTTCGCCCTCGCCTTCCAGACCGTCCAGTACGCGTGCCAGCCGCCGCAGATCGCCGGCCAGCAGGGCCTCGGAGAGCTGATAGACGTCGAAGCGCGCCACGTCGAGCACGGCCGCGCGCACCTGCTCGAAACCCAGTTCGCCTTCGGGATAGAGCAGGCCGAGCTTCTGGATTTCCTGGTGGGCGGCGAGCAGATTGCCTTCCACGCATTCGGCGATGAAGGCGAGCGCTTCGGCGCTCGCGCGCTGCTTCTGGCGCGCAAGCCGTTGCGCGATCCATTGCGGCAGCTGGCGGCGGTCCACACCGTAGACATCGACCACCACGCCGGCGCGTTCGAGCGCCGCGAACCAGCCGCTCGCCTGCGTCTTGCGGTCCAGCCGCGGCAAAGTGACCAGCGTCAGCACGTCGGGCGAGGCCGTGCGGCAATGGGCTTCGATGGCCGCGGCGCCCTCCGTCCCGGGTTTGCCGCCCGGAATGCGCAGCTCGATCAGCGTGCGGTCGCCGAACAGCGACATCGACGCGGCGCAGGCCTCCAGCCGGCCCCAGTCGAAACCGCGTTCGACGTTCAGCACCTGGCGCTGCGTGAAACCGGCGGCGCGGGCCGCCTGGCGCACGGCGTCGGCGGCTTCGAGCGACAGCAGCGGTTCGTCGCCGTGGATCACGTAAAGCGCCGCGAGACCGCGCGCGAGCTGGGCATCGAGCTGATCGAGCCGGATCGCGCCCATCGTCCGCGTTCAGTACTCGTCGGGCAGGAGCGGCTTCGCGGCGGCCAGCCGCCGCATGAGCTGCTGCACGAAGTCGGCCCGCATTTCGGCGTAGAGCTGCTGCTCCTCGGTTTCCTTGGCGAGAATCTCGTCGTTGAAGGTGATGTCGCGGGTCAGCAGCACCGTCGTCGGCGGCACGTACACGCCTCCTTGCTTGCGCGTGACGCGGTAGCTCACCAGGTAGCGCAACTGGTATTCGCGCACCCGGCCGCGCGTGGTCAGCGAGAGGATGACCTTCTCCGAGGCTTCGCGGCTGATGTCCAGCACCGCGTCGGCGTCGTTCACGTTCTCGACCACCTTGGCGTTGCTTTGCGTCTGGATGGCGCGCTTGATCTCGGTGCGCAGGGTCGTCACGCCCGGCACCGCGATGGTGTCGAAAGGCAGGGTCTGCGGGCCGCGCAGTTTGAAGCCGCAGGCGGCGAGCGTCGCGGCGAGCAGGCAGATAAACAGCGCGCGCAGGGCGGTCTTCAAACGCGTTCCCCTAGACAACGATGTTGATCAGGCGGCCGGGCACGACCACGACCTTCTTCGGCGCCTGCCCGCCAGTGTGCTTCTGCACGGTGTCGAGGGCAAGGGCGGCCTGTTCGATCTGCGCCTTGTCGGCGTCCTTCGGTACGCGCACGTGGCCGCGCAGCTTGCCGTTCACCTGCACCACGAGCTCGATCTCGTCGCTCACCAGCGCCGCTTCGTCGACTTCGGGCCAGGGCGCATCGACAATGTCGCCGGCATAGCCCAGCTCGGTCCACAGCGCATGGGCGATGTGCGGTGTGATCGGGTACAGCACGCGGATGAGGATGCTCAAGCCCTCGCGGATCGCCTGCACGAGGTGCTGCGAGTCGCCACCCTTCGCAGCCGCGTCCTGCAGCGCGTTCAGCATCTTCATCGCCGCCGAGGCGACGGTGTTGAACTGCTTGCGCTCGATGTCGAAAGTCGCCTGCTTGAGCAGGCTGTGCAGCTCGCGTCGCAGGGCGCCGACCGCAGGTTCGGTCTTGGCGATATCGGCCGGGTAGGCGCCGTCGGTCGCCTTGCGCACCCGTTCGTGCCACTGGTAGGCGAAGGACCAGACCCGCTTCAGGAAGCGCGAAGCGCCGTCCACGCCTTCCTGCGACCACTGCAGCGTCTGCTCCGGCGGACTGGTGAACATCATGAAGAAGCGCGCCGTGTCGGCCCCGTATTCCTCGATGAGCTGCTGCGGATCGACGCCGTTGTTCTTGGACTTGGACATGGTGGTCCAGCCCTCGTAACTCACCGGCAGGCCGTCCTCCTTGCTCACGGCGGTGACGCGGTCGCCCTCGCGCTTGATGTCGAGCTCGTGCGCCCAGTAGTAGCGCTTCTTGTTGTCGGTGATGCGCACGAAGGCTTCGTTCAGCACCATGCCCTGTGTCAGCAGATTGGCGAAGGGCTCGTCGAGCTTCACGAGCCCCAGGTCGCGCATGACCTTGGTCCAGAAGCGCGAGTAGAGCAGGTGCAGGATGGCGTGCTCGATGCCGCCGATGTACTGGTCTACCGGCAGCCAGTACTGCACCCGTTCGTCCACCATCGCCTTGTCGTTGTCCGGGCAGGCGTAGCGCAGGTAGTACCAGGACGAGTCGACGAAGGTGTCCATGGTGTCGGTCTCGCGCCGCGCCGCCTTGCCGCATTTCGGGCAGGTGCACCTGAGGAAGTCCTCGCGCTTGTTGAGCGGGTTGCCGCTGCCGTCCGGCACGCAGTCCTCGGGCAGCACCACTGGAAGCTGATCGTCGGGCACCGGCACTTCGCCGCAGGATTCGCAATGGATGATCGGGATCGGCGTGCCCCAGTAGCGCTGGCGCGAGATGCCCCAGTCGCGCAGGCGGAATTGCACCCGCTTGTCGCCGAGGCCCTTCGCGCGCAGCGCCGCGGCGATGGCGTCGATCGCCTGCTCCGATTCCAGCCCGGAGAATTCGCCCGAGTTCACGGTAATGCCGTATTCGGCGTAGGCGTCCTGCCAGGGCGCCTCGACGCTTTCATAGGCGCCGCGTTTGGATTTGATCACCTGCTTGATCGGCAGGCCGTACTTGGTCGCGAACTCGAAGTCGCGCTCGTCGTGCGCGGGCACGGCCATCACCGCGCCTTCGCCGTAGCTCATCAGCACGTAGTTCGCCACCCACACCGGCAGCTTCTCGCCGGTGAGCGGATGCACCACATGGAAGCCGGTCGGCATACCTTTCTTTTCCTGGGTGGCGAGATCGGCTTCCATGACGCTGCCGCGCTTGCACTCCTCGATGAAGCGCGCCAGTTCCCAGTTGTTCTTCGCCGCAGCGGTGGCGAGCGGGTGTTCCGCCGCCACGGCGCAGTAGGTGGCGCCCATGAGCGTGTCGGCGCGCGTGGTGAAAACCTTCAGCACGCCCTCGCCCTCGGCGTAGGGGAAGTGCACCTCCACGCCCTCGCTGCGGCCGATCCAGTTGGCCTGCATGGTGCGCACGCGTTCCGGCCAGCCGGGCAGCGTGCCGAGCGCATCGAGCAGCTCGTCGGCGTACTTGGTGATGCGCATGTAGTACATCGGGATTTCGCGCTTCTCCACCAGCGCGCCCGTGCGCCAGCCGCGGCCGTCGATCACCTGCTCGTTGGCGAGCACGGTCTGGTCGACCGGGTCCCAGTTCACGACGCCGGTCTTCTTGTAGACGATGCCCTTTTCCAGCATGCGCAGGAACAGCCACTGGTTCCACTTGTAGTACTCGGGCTTGCAGGTGGCGATCTCCCGCTCCCAGTCGATGGCGAAGCCCAGCGACTGGAGCTGCTTCTTCATGTAGGCGATGTTGTCGTAGGTCCACTTGGCCGGCGGCACGCCGTTGGCCATGGCGGCGTTCTCGGCGGGCAGGCCGAAGGCGTCCCAGCCCATCGGCTGCAGCACGTTGTAGCCCTTCATGCGGTGGTAGCGCGCCAGGACGTCGCCGATGGTGTAGTTGCGCACATGGCCCATGTGCAGTTTCCCCGAGGGATAGGGGAACATGGACAGGCAGTAGTACTTCGGCCGGTTGGTGTCTTCGACGGCGCGCGCGGCGGCGGTCTTCTCCCAGTGCGCCTGCGCCTCGCGCTCGATGTTCTGCGGGTGATACGACAGCTGCATTGGAAAGGAAGAAGGCGGGATCGGAAGACGCGGATTATAGCCGCCCCGCCTCGCCCCCCGTGTCCCGGCGCGCCGGGAGGCGGCTATCATGGCCTTCTGCCACCCGGAAGGGGAAAGCCATGCAGGCGGAGGTGCGGACCCAGGTGCTCGTCGTCGGGGCCGGCCCGACGGGGCTGTCGCTCGCCTGCCTGCTCGCGCGCTACGGCGTCGACTTCCTGCTGGTGGAGCGCAATGCCGGCATCACGCCCTATTCCAAGGCGCTCGGCGTACACGCCCGCACGCTGGAGATCTACGACCAGCTCGGCATCGCGGAGGAAGCGCTGCGCCGCGGCGCCGTGGCCGGCAGGGTGCGCTTCGTGGCCGGCGGCCGGGTGCGCGGCGAGGCCGATCTCTCCCGCCTCGGCGAGGGCCTGAGCCCCTTCCCCTTCGTGCTGGTGCTCGAGCAGAGCAGGAACGAAGCGCTGCTGTACGAATACCTGCAGGCGTTGGGCGGGCGGGTGGAATGGGAAACGACGCTCGAATCCTTCACCCAGGATGCGCAGGGCGTGCGGGCGGTCGTACGTACGCCGGCCGGCCTGCGCACCGTCGATGCCGACTATCTGGTCGGCTGCGACGGCGCGCGCAGCGCCACGCGGGAGCGGCTGGGGCTCGAGTTCGGCGGCAGCACCTTCGAGCGGACCTTCTACGTGGCCGACGTGGTGCTCGACTGGCCGTTGAGCCACGACGCCATCCACGTCTGTTTCGCCCCCGATTCCTTCGTCCTGTGTTTTCCGATGGAAGGGGCGCGCCGTTATCGCCTGGTCGGCGTCTTTCCCGAGTCCTTCCGCAAGGACGAAGGCCAGGTGCTCTACGAGGAGATCGAGGCGCGCGTCCGGGCCGAACTCCGATTGCCGCTCGAAATCGACGAGGTGCGCTGGTTCTCGGTCTACAAGGTTCACACCCGCCATGCCGGGCGCTTCAGGCTCGGCCGCTGTTTTCTGGCCGGCGACGCGGCGCACATCCACAGCCCGGCCGGGGCGCAAGGCATGAACACCGGCATCCAGGACGCCTACAACCTGGCCTGGAAACTGGCGCTGGTGCTGGCGGGCCGCGCGCATCCGCAACTGCTGGAGACCTACGATGCGGAGCGTCGCGCCAACGCGCGCCGGCTGCTCGTCACCACCGACCGGCTGTTCCAGCTCGGCGCCGGCCGGGGCTGGTGGCTGGGCGTGCTGCGCACGCGGCTCTTTCCGCGCTTCGCCCGTTTCGTGCTCAGCGTGTCCGCGATCAACCGCCGGCTCTTTCCGCTGTTGTCGCAGATCGGCATCCATTACCGCGACAGCGCCTTGAGCGATCACGAAGGCGACAGCGACTTCGCCGTGCGCGCTGGCGAGCGCATGCCTTTCCTGGAAATCGAGGGCGGGAATCTCTATCACCGTCTGCGCTCGCCCAGGTTCCACCTGCTGAGCTTCGGCGACGAGGCCGAGGCCTTGCACACGCACCCCGAGCTGGTGGAGCACCATCGGCTGCCGCTGACCCGGGCGGTGGCCGAGCGCTTCGGCACGATGGACGACTTCCACGTGCTGCTGCGGCCGGACCACTACATCGCCAGCATCGGCCGCGACCCGCCCGATGCGCAGGTCGGCCGTTATCTGGAGCGGCTGCGGCACGGCCTTTGAACGACGCGGGCGGAGCGGCTGTTAAACTCGCCCTTTTTGCTGCAGTCGTTCCAAGTTCTCGTGTCCAACCTGCTCGACAACCTCAATCCCGAACAACTTGCCGCCGTCACCCTGCCCGCGCAACACGCCCTCATCCTGGCCGGCGCGGGCTCGGGCAAGACGCGCGTGCTCACTACGCGCATCGCCTGGCTGATCCATACCGGCGCCGTGGGACCGCAAGGCGTCATGGCCGTGACCTTCACCAACAAGGCGGCGAAGGAGATGCTCACCCGCCTGTCGGCGATGCTGCCCATCAACACGCGCGGCATGTGGATCGGCACTTTCCACGGCCTGTGCAACCGCATGTTGCGCGCGCATCACCGGGATGCCGGGTTGCCGCAGTTGTTCAGCATCATGGATTCGGGCGATCAGCAGGCGCTGATCAAGCGCGTGCTGCGCTCGGTGAACGCGGACGAGGACAAGTTCCCGCCGCGGCAGGTGCAGAACTTCATCAACAACGCCAAGGAACAGGGCGAGCGGCCGGGCGACGTCGAAGCCTACGACGACATGTCGCGCCGCTACGTGGAGTTCTATTCCATCTACGAAGAGACCTGCCAGCGCGAAGGCGTGGTCGATTTCGCCGAGCTGCTGCTGCGCTCCTACGAGCTGCTGTCGCGCAACGAAATCCTGCGCGACCATTACCGCAACCGCTTCCGCCACATCCTGGTGGACGAGTTCCAGGACACCAACCGCCTGCAATACAAGTGGCTGAAGCTGCTGTGCGGCCCGGAGAGCGCCATCTTCGCCGTGGGCGACGACGACCAGTCGATCTACCGCTTCCGCGGCGCCAACGTCGGCAACATGAGCGACTTCGAGCGCGACTTCCGGGTGCAGAACGTCATCCGCCTGGAGCAGAACTACCGCTCGCACGGCAACATCCTCGACGCGGCCAACGCCCTCATCAAGAACAACGCCAACCGCATGGGCAAGAACCTGTGGACGGCGGCGGGCAAGGGCGAGCCCATCCGCGTCTACGAGGCGCAGACCGACGGCTACGAGGCGCACTGGATCGCAGAGGAGGTGCAGGCCCTGACCCGCGAAGGCGTTCCGCGGCGCGAGATCGCGGTGCTGTACCGTTCCAACGCGCAGTCGCGCGTCATCGAGCACGCGCTGTTCTCGGCCGGCATCCCCTACCGCGTCTACGGCGGCCTGCGCTTCTTCGAACGGCAGGAGATCAAGCATGCGCTGGCCTACCTGCGTCTGCTCGCCAACCCCGACGACGACAGCGCGTTCCTGCGCGTGGTGAACTTCCCGGCGCGCGGCATCGGCGCGCGCTCGGTCGAGGCCCTGCAGGACGCCGCCAGGGCGAACAACTGCAGCCTCTGGCAGGCGGCCACGCACCTCACCGGCAAGTCCTCGCAGGCGGTGGGCGGCTTCATCCGCCTGATCGAGACGCTGCGCGAAGGCACCAAGGGCCTTCCTCTTCCTGAGATCATCGAGCACGTGCTGCACGCGAGCGGCCTGCTCGATCATTACAAGTCCGAGAAGGACGGCGCCGACCGCATCAGCAACCTCGAGGAACTGATCAACGCCGCCACCAACTTCCTGCAGGAAGAGGCGATCGACGTGCCGCTCGCGGAAGGCGCGCCGGGTGCGGCCGATGCGGCGGTGGATCCGCTGGCGGCCTTCCTTGCGCACGCCGCCCTGGAATCGGGCGAGACCCAGGCGCAGGAAGGTGTCGATGCGCTGCAGCTCATGACCGTGCACGCGGCCAAGGGGCTGGAGTTCCAGGTGGTGTTCATCACCGGTCTGGAGGAAGGGCTGTTCCCGCACGAACAAAGCTTGCTGGAGATGGACGGCCTGGAGGAAGAGCGCCGGCTGATGTACGTGGCGATCACGCGCGCACGCCACCGGCTCTACCTTTCGTTCTCGCAATCGCGCCTGCTGCACGGCCAGACGCGCTACAACGTGCCGAGCCGTTTCCTCGACGAGATCCCCAAGAAGCTCTTGAAGTGGCTGATGCCGCGCCTCGGCCGGCAGGTGAGCGAAGCCGCATGGTCGGGTGCTTCGCATAGCGCGCGCAGGGAAGCCGCGAGCGCCTCGCCCAAGAGCGAGTTGCCTTTCCGCATCGGTCAGACCGTCATGCATCCGAAGTTCGGCCAGGGCACGGTGGTGAGCGCAGAAGGCTCGGGACCGGATGCGCGCGTGCAGATCAACTTCGGCCGCCAGGGGATGAAGTGGCTGGCCCTGGCCTACGCCAAGCTCACCCCCGTCTGAACCGCTTTGCACCGGCCCGAACGGGCCTTTCCAAGGAGGAGTTATGTTGCGTTTGTTGGTGGCCCTTTATGCGGGGCTGAGCTTCGCTGTTGCTGCGCAGGCGCAGGGCGGCGAATACGAGCCCAGGGAGGGTCAGGAAGGCAAGGATGTCATCTGGGTCGGCACGCCGGACGCCCTGATCGAACGCATGCTCGACATGGCCGAGGTCAAACCCGGGGACTACGTCATGGACCTCGGTTCGGGTGACGGCCGCATTCCCATCGCCGCCGCCAAACGCGGCGCGCGCGCGATCGGCATCGAGTACAACCCGGATCTGGTCGAGCTTTCCAAACGCAAAGCCGAAGCGGCGGGCGTCGCGGACCGCACGGAGTTCCTCAAGGCGGACCTGTTCGAAACCGATCTTTCCAAGGCCGACGTCATCACCATGTATCTGTTGCCGGAGCTCAACATGAAGCTGCGGCCGAAGCTGCTCGAACTGAAACCGGGCACGCGCATCGTGTCCCATTTCTTCGACATGGAAGATTGGAAGTCGGACAACGACACCGTGGTGGACGGCCGTCCGGCCTATTTGTGGATCGTTCCCGCCAAGGTCGGCGGCAAGTGGAAGCTCTCCTATCCGGACGGCAAGGAGACGGCGGAGCTCACGCTGACCCAGAACTTCCAACTCATCTGGGGCGACCTGCGCCAGGGTGGCGAAACGCTGGAGCTGGGTGCACCCTGGCTCGCCGGCGATCGCATCCGCTTCACGGTGCGCGATGCGCAGGACCGTCCGCACCAGTACACGGGCAAGGTTTTCGACGGCCGCCGCATGGAAGGCACCGTCTCCGTGGACGGCAAGCAGACGCGGAAGTGGGTTGCCACCCGCGTGCAGTGAACCCGCAGACCCCCCGTAGCCCCCGGCGCGGGCAGCTTGGTTTAGGATCAGGGCGCCGACCCGGGGTGGCCGGCTGACAGCCGCCCCGTTCGCCGGTACAGTGCTTGCTCACGCGTTGCACCGCCCCGCAAAGGGCATTGCAAGGAGGTGTGCGATGGATCGGTTGCTGGCTGCGTTCGTCGTCGTGCTGGGCTTGCTCATGGGCGCGCAGGCGCGGGCCGCTGAGGAATACGCCCCCGTAGTCGGGCAGGCGGGCAAGGACGTGGTCTGGGTGCCCACGCCCGAAGCGCTGGTCGATCGCATGCTCGAGATGGCCAAGGTCACGTCCAAGGACTACGTGATGGACCTCGGCTCGGGGGACGGTCGCATCGCCATCGCCGCGGCCAAGAAATACGGCGCCAACGCGATGGGCATCGAGTACAACCCCAAGATGGTCGAGCTCTCCAAGCGCAACGCGCAGGAGGCGGGGGTCGCCAACAAGGTCAAGTTCGTCGAGGGCGACCTGTTCGAGGCCGATCTCGGCAAGGCCGACGTCATCACCATGTACCTGCTGCCGCGCATCAACATGCAGCTGCGGCCGAAGCTGCTGGCCCTGAAGCCCGGCACGCGCATCGTCTCGCACGCCTTCGACCTCGGCGACTGGAAGCCCGACGAGACGGCGGTGGTCGACGGCCGCGAAGCCTATTTGTGGATCGTCCCGGCCAAGGTGGCAGGCAAGTGGCGCCTGTCCTATCCCGACGACGGCGGTACCCGGCCGCCGGTCGAACTCGATCTTAGCCAGCACTACCAGATCATTTGGGGGAATGCGCGCGTAGGCGAACGGGTGTTGGACATCGCCAGGCCGTCGCTGTCGGGCACGCAGATCCGTTTCGGCCTGGGCGAGCCGGAGTCCAGGCTGGAATACAGCGGCGAAGTCAAAGGCAAGCGCATGGAAGGCACGGTCGTGACGAAGGAGGGGAACACGCTCCGCTGGGTCGCGACCCGCGTCCAGTAGGAAGGCCTGTTTCGACCTCGTGCGGCGGCGATGCTGCCGCACCTTGGACGCGGCAGGCGTCCTGAGGAGGAGATGTCGACCGATGTCTGCGGGGCTTGGCGACCTGTGGCGCGCCGTGGGGCCGGTGCGGGCCCAGCCGGTTCGTCGGCATGCCGTCCGCGGGGCCCCGGAAGTCGGCCAGCCGGGCAAGGATGCCGTCTGGGTGCCCACGCCAGCCGTCCTGCTGGAAGAGATGCTGGATATGGCGCGGGTCGGCCCCGGCGACCGGCTGCTCGATCTGGGCGCGGGTGACGGCCGCATCCTCATCGCCGCGGCCCGCCGCGGCGCTCATGCCGTCGGCATCGAATACGACCCGCAGCTCGTGCGGCTCGCGCGCCGCAACGTCCGCGAGGCCGGTGTGGCCGACCGCGTCAGAGTGCGTTGCGGGGATCTGTTCGAAACCGATCTCGGCCAGGCCGACGTCATCACCTTCTACCTCCTGCCGCATCTCAACCTGCGACTGCGGCCCGCATTGTTGGGGCTGGCGTCGGGCACGCGGCTGGTGTCGCAGTCCTTCGGTATGGGCGACTGGCGGCCGGACGCCCAGGTGGTGCGAGACGGGCGCAGCGCCTTTTTCTGGGCGGTACCGGCCGATGTGCAGGGCGAATGGTGGGTCGAATACGCCGACGGCGCGCCCTGGCAGCGCTGGCATCTGCGGCAGCGCTATCAGTACGTGGAAGGGGAAGTCCACAGTTCCGAAGGCTGTGCGCGCCTGCGCGCGGGGCGCCTGCGCGGCGCGGCCATGGAGTTCGTGCTCGGACGGTTGGGTGGAGGCCGGCGGCATTACAGGGGGCAGGTGGCGGGCGACAGCATGCGCGGTATCTGCGTGATGCCCGACGGCTCCTGCCGTGCCTGGTCGGCCGCGCGCGTGGCCCGGTAGGCGCCGCCGCGGCGATCCCGATATAGCCAGCGCCGCGGCCTAGGCTTAGAGTAGCGGCCTTTCGCCCCGGCGAGCTATGCGGCGCCGCGGCACGCATTCCCACAGCAAGCAACCATGGCCACCGACTACCTGGAACGCATTCTCAAGGCGCGCGTGTACGACGTCGCCGTCGAAACCCCGCTGGAATACGCCCCCAATCTTTCCGCACGCATGGGCAACCGGCTCATGCTCAAGCGCGAAGACATGCAGCAGGTGTTCTCCTTCAAGCTGCGCGGCGCCTACAACAAGATGGTCAATCTCCCGGCCGCGCAGCTGAAGAAAGGCGTGATCGCCGCTTCGGCCGGCAACCATGCGCAGGGCGTGGCGCTCGCGGCGCAGACTCTGGGCTGCAGGGCAGTCATCGTTATGCCCGTCACTACGCCGCGGATCAAGATCGACGCGGTCGCCGCGCGCGGGGCGGAAGTGGTGCTGCACGGCGATTCCTATACCGACGCCTACGAGCATGCGATGACGCTGGTACGCAAGCGCGGCCTCACCTTCGTGCATCCCTACGACGATCCGGACGTGATCGCCGGCCAGGGCACCATCGGCATGGAACTGCTGCGCCAGAGCACCCGGCCGATCCACGCGGTCTTCGTGCCCGTGGGCGGCGGCGGACTCATCGCCGGCATCGGCGCCTACATCAAACGGCTGCATCCGGAGATCCTGCTGATCGGCGTCGAACCGGTCGATGCCGACGCCATGGCGCGTTCGCTGGAAGCCGGACGCCGCGTCACGCTCCCGCAGGTGGGGCTGTTCGCCGACGGCGTGGCGGTGAAGCAGGTGGGCGTCGAGACCTTCAAGCTCGCGCGCAAATACGTGGACGAAATCGTGCTGGTCGATACCGACGAGATCTGCGCCGCGATCAAGGACGTGTTCGAGGACACGCGTTCGGTGCTCGAACCGGCCGGCGCGCTGGCGGTGGCGGGCGCCAAGCTCTACGTCGAGCAGACCGGCGTACGCGACCAGAAGCTGGTCGCCATTACGAGCGGCGCCAACACCAACTTCAACCGCCTGCGCTTCATCGCCGAACGCGCCGAGGTGGGCGAACATCGCGAAGCGCTGCTCGCGGTGACGATCCCCGAGCGCCCCGGCAGTTTCAAGGCGCTGTGCGCCGCGCTCGGCGAGCGCAGCGTTACCGAATTCAACTACCGCTACGCCGACGAGAAGAACGCCGAAGTGTTCATCGGCGTCGAAGTGCGCGACCGCGAAGAGACCCGCAAGCTCATCGCCCAGCTCAAGCGTCAGGGCTACGATCCGATCGACCTGTCCGACAACGAGATGGCCAAGCTGCACGTGCGCCATCTGGTCGGCGGCCACGCGCCGCGCGGCGCGAACGGCGACGGCGTCACCGAGCTGCTCTACCGCTTCGAATTCCCCGAGCGGCCCGGCGCGCTGATGCGTTTCCTCTCCAACATGCGCGCGGACTGGAACATCAGCCTGTTCCATTACCGCAACCACGGCGCCGACTACGGCCGGGTACTGGTCGGCATGCAGGTGCCGGTGAAGGAAAGGCGCGCGTTCAAGGCTTTCCTCGACACCCTGGGCTATCCCTACGTCGACGAGAGCGACAACCCCGCCTACAAGCTCTTCCTCGCCTGAGGCATCGTGCCGCGCGACGACTTCAGGCAACGGCTCGGTGCGCTGGTGCTGGCCGCGGGCCTGGTTGCCGCGGCCGCGATCGCCGCGCTCAAGGGCGCGTGGTGGATCGGCGTCGCCTTGCTGGCGGTCTGGGCCGCGCTGGAACTGTGGCCGGCGCTCAGGCGCCGTTTGCGTAAGGAACGTTCATGAGCAACACCACTTTCGGGCTGGACGAGCGCCTGCGCCGGTACGTCCTGCAGCACTCGCTGCGCGAACATCCGTTGCTCGAAGAGTTGCGCGCGGTGACGCGTCAGGACGCGCATGCGCGTTATCAGATTTCGCCCGAGCAGGGGCAGTTTATGGCTCTGCTCGTCCAGGCGATCGGCGCCAGGCGTTGTATCGAAATCGGCACCTACACCGGCTACAGCGCGCTCGTCGTGGCGCTCGCGCTGCCCGAGGACGGCCGGATCGTATGCTGCGACATCAACCGCGAGTGGACGGCCATCGCCGAACGCTACTGGGCGCGCGCCGGCGTCGCGCACAAGATCGATCTGCGCATCGCGCCGGCCCTGGACACGCTCGACGCCTTGCTGGACGCGGGCCATGCCGGCGCTTTCGATTTCGCGTTCATCGACGCCGACAAGGAAAACTATCCCGCTTACTACGAGCGCTGCCTCGCGCTCCTGCGGACCGGCGGCCTGATCGCCGTGGACAACACGCTCTGGTCCGGGCGCGTGGCCGACGAAAGCAATCAGGAGCCGAGCACGTGCGCGCTGCGCGCGTTCAACGCGGCGTTGCGCGACGACGAGCGGATTGCGCTCTCCATGCTGCCGGTCGGCGACGGTCTCACGCTCGCGCTGAAACGCTGACCGGCCTTGTGCCGGTCATCAGTGGCCGCTCTGGAATTCGCCCTGATAGCAGACGGGCGAGGCGAGCACGCTGGCATCGCCCGGCGGCTGCGGCGCACCGAGGAACACCAGCTCGTCGCCGTCGCGGCGATAGATGCCGCGCTCGGTGACGACGTAATCCACGGGGATGTCGTAGGGCTGCGGATGGATGGTGTCGATTTTCGCCAGTTCGTAAGTCACGCCGATGACCGTGGGCCGTTTGGCGAGGCTCGCCAGTGTGCGGTCGAAGAAGCCGCCGCCGTAGCCCAGACGATAGCCGCCGGCATCGAAGCCGTTCATCGGCAGCAGCACGTAATCCGGCAGCAGTTCGTCGCTTTCGATCGGATAGGGAATGTCGTACACCCCGGGCACCAGCTTCACGCCCGGGTGCCATTCGCGGAACACCAGCGGCGTCTTCGGCGCCACCACCACGGGCAGGACCGTCCTGGCCCCGCGTTCGCGCAGCCGGCGGGCGAGGAAGCGCGCGTCGTATTCGTTCTTGTAAGGCCAGCAGAAGGCCACGACGCCGCGGTGCAGATTGGGGAAGCCGTATTCCAGCGAGGCGTCGATGGCTTTGCGGTGCGCTTCCAGCGTTTCGCGCGACAGCGCCATGCGGCGCTCGATCAGCGCCTCACGCATGCGCTTGCGCCATGCGCGCAGATCGTCCGGGGCGGTAGTAGGCATGCTTTTCCCTGTTGTTGACATGGACATTGTGTTGCGGCGTTGAGGGCGTGGACGCGCGCGGCCAATTCTTCACACGATCGCGGCGGTGCGCGGACTAATATAGCACCCATGCGCTGGCTTGCTTTCGTGCTGCTCCTGCTTCCGTTCGTCCTGCGCGCTGCGCCGGCGGACGACGCGTTCCTCCTTGCGCGCGACGCTTGGCGTGCGGGCGATGTCGCGCGAATGGAGATCGCGTTGCCTGCGGTGGCTGGGCATGTGCTCGAGCCTTATGCCCGCTATTGGTATCTGCAGTTGCGCATCGAGGAAGCGGAGCCCGAGGAAATCCAGGCTTTCCTGCAGGCGCACGAAGGTTCCTATCTCGCCGACCAGTTGCGCAGAGCGTGGTTGCGCGTGCTCGGCAAGCGCGAACAGTGGGCGCTCTACGACGCCGAGTATGCGAAGCTCGCGCGCTCCGAGCCGGAGCTCGATTGCTATTACGCGCTTGCACGCGTGCGGGAAGGCGATCTTGCGGCGGCTGAGGAAGCGTTCACGGTATGGGACGCGGCGCGCGAAATTCCGGAGGGCTGCCAGCCGCTGGTCGCGGAACTGCACGCGGCGGGCAAGCTCGACGCGCGTCAGGTGTGGTTGCGCGTGCGCGCGCTCAATGCCGCGAACCGCACCGCCGCCGTGCCGCAGACACTGGCCTATCTGCCCGAACGCGAGCGGCCCGCCGACAGGCAGCTCGAGCGTATCGATAAGAAGCCCGCCGCATTCCTGCAGCAGGCGGAGCGGCTGAACCTGAAGAAGCGGCTCGACCGCGAACTGGTGATCTACGCCGTGCAGCGGCTGGCGCGCCAGGACGTCGAACGGGCGGCGCAACACTGGCTCGGGCTGCAGCGGCATTTCGGCGATTACGACCGGGCCTATGTATGGGGGCAGCTCGCTTTCCGTGCCGCGCTCAACCACTTGCCTCAGGCGCTCGAATGGTACGGACGTGCCGATGCCGCGCCCCTGAGCGACGAGCAGATCGAATGGCGGGTGCGCGCGGCCATGCGTGCCGGCGACTGGGCGGAAGTGGCGCGTTCGATCGAACGTCTGCCGGAGGCGCTGCGCAACGAACCGGTGTGGATCTACTGGTCCGCACGCGCCATGGCCGCGCTCGGCCGCCACGACGCGGCGGTGGCGCAATACGAGCGCATCGCCGGCGCGCCGCACTTCTACGGCAAGCTCGCGCAAGAGGAGCTGGGCCGCCCGCTGGTGGTGCCGCAGGAGCGGCATCGACCGGACGAAGCGGAATTGCGCGCGGCGGCCGAGCATCCGGGCCTGCGTCGTGCGGTGGCGCTGTTCGACGCCGATCTGTGGCTCGAGGCGGTGCGCGAATGGAACTGGGCGATCCGCGACATGGACGACCGCAAGTTGCTTGCGGTGGCCGAATTCGCGCGCCGCAGCGAGTTGTGGGACCGCGCCATCGCCACGGCCGAACGGACCCGGCAGCTGCACGACTACTGGCTGCGCTTCCTCGCTCCCTATCGCGAGCGCTTCGCCGCGCAGGCGCAGGCCTACGATCTCGACGAATACTGGCTGCTCGGCCTGGTGCGGCAGGAGAGCCGTTTCGTGACGCAGGCGCGCTCGTCCGCGGGCGCGATGGGCCTCATGCAGGTGATGCCCGCCACCGCGCGCTGGATCGCGCGGCGCATGGGCATCGGTTACCACCCCGACCGGATCACCGACGTCGACACCAATATCGCGCTCGGCACTGGCTATCTGCGCTACGTGCTCGATTCGCTCGACGGTCATCCGGTGCTCGCGGCCGCGGCCTACAACGCCGGCCCCAACCGTGCCCGGCGCTGGAAGGCGGACCGTGAATTGGAAGGCGCAATCTACGTCGAGACCATTCCTTTCACCGAGACGCGCGATTATGTGAAGAAGGTAATGACCAACGCCTCCTTCTACGCCGCGCTCTACGGCGGCAAGGCCGCGGGCCTCAAGCAGCGCCTGGGGATCATTCCGCCGCGCACCTCCGAAGAAGGCTACACGCCCACGATCACCGGACAGGCGGGGCTACAATAGCCGCGACACCGCCGCCGCAGGCGGCGGTGCCCGTTTTTCGTGCAGGAGGAATAAAGCCGGTGATCTTCGTCTGCTTCCTTGAACCCGCTCGTTCCGAACACCCGATCGAGGTGGGCCGTGGCTGACATCGTCGTCCTCGGCGGCAGCGGATTCATCGGCCGCCATCTCGTCGAACGCCTGGTGCGCGACCATCACCGCGTACGCGTGCCGACGCGCCGCGCCGAGCGCGCGAAGCACCTGCTGGTGCTGCCCACGGTCGAAGTCGTCGAGGCGAACGTGCACGACGCCGCCGTGCTGCGGCGGCTGTTTCAGGGCGCGGATGCCGTCATCAATCTGGTCGGCGTGCTCCAGGACGGCCGCGGCAAACCCTACGGCGCAGGCTTCGCCGCGGCCCACGTGGAGCTGCCGAGCCGCGTGATCGAGGCCTGCCGGGCCGCGGGCGTGCCCCGTCTTCTGCACATGAGCGCGCTCAAGGCCGCCTCCGACGCCCCGAGCGCCTATTTGCGCTCCAAAGGCGACGGCGAAGCCGTGGTGGTCGGCGCGCGCGGTTACCTGCACACCACCATCTTCCGTCCTTCGGTGGTGTTCGGGCCGGAGGACAGCTTCCTCAACCTGTTCGCGAGGCTGCAGCGCAAGCTGCCCGTCATCGCGCTCGGCTCGCCGCAAGCGAAATTCCAGCCCGTGTACGTCTGCGACGTCGCCGAAGCCTTCGCGCGCAGCCTGTGGCGCGAAGACAGCTACGGCCGGGCTTACGATCTCGTCGGGCCGGCGGTCTATACGCTGGAGGAACTGGTGCGCTACGCGGGCACGGTTTCGGGACATCCGCGGCCGATCCTGCCGCTCGGGCCGCGCGCCTCCTATCTGCAGGCGATGCTGATGGAGTTCGCGCCTGGCAAGCTGCTCAGCCGCGACAACTACTATTCGATGAAGGTGGACAACGTTTCCGACGCGCCGCTGCCCTTCGGCATCCGCGCCACGCCGCTCGAAGCGGTCGCACCCACCTATCTTGCCGCGGGACATCCGCGCGTGCGCTACTTCACCTTCCGCAACTACGCCGGCCGTACCTGGCGCGAACCATGAACCGTCCCGTCCTGCTGATCGGCAACAAAAACTATTCTTCCTGGTCGCTGCGGCCATGGCTCTTCATGGCCCATCACGGCCTCGATTTCGAGGAGCGCCGCGTTTCCTTGTACGCGCCGGGCTCGAAGGAGGAAATCCTGCGTCATTCGCCCGCCGGCAAGGTGCCGGTGCTGCTCGCCGACGGCACGGTGGTCTGGGATTCGCTCGCCATCCTGGAATGCCTGGCCGAACGCCATCCCGAAACGCAGGGCTGGCCTGCCGAGCCCGCGCTGCGCGCTCATGCGCGTTCGATCAGCGCGGAAATGCATGCCGGTTTCGCGGCCATGCGCGAAGCGCTGTCGATGAACTGCCGCAAGGTCTATCCGCCGCGGCAGTGGCCGGAGGCAGTGCAGCGCGACATCGACCGGGTGCTGCAGATCTGGACGGATTGCCGCGCGCGCTACGGTGCCCGGGGCGATTTCCTCTTCGGCCGCTTCACGATCGCCGATGCGATGTATGCGCCGGTGGTCTGGCGCATGACCGGCTATTCCGTGCCGATGCCCGAGGCGGCGCAACGCTACTGCGAGACGATGCTCGCGTTGCCGGCGATGCAGGCGTGGCGGCGTGACGCCGAACTCGAGGCCGAGGTGCTCGAACAGTTCGAGCGGCCGCTGCCATGAAGATCTACGCCGTAGGCGGCGCCGTGCGCGACCAGCTGCTGGGGATGCCGGTGAAGGACCGCGATTACGTCGTGGTGGGGGCCACGCCGGAGGCGATGATCGCGCGCGGCTTCCGCCCGGTCGGCAAGGATTTCCCGGTCTTCCTGCATCCGGAGACCAACGAGGAATACGCGCTGGCGCGCACCGAGCGCAAGACCGGACGCGGCTACACCGGCTTCCAGTTCTATGCCGCGCCGGACGTCACCCTCGAGCAGGACCTTGCGCGGCGCGATCTCACCATCAACGCGCTGGCCCAGGACGAGCACGGCAACCTGATCGATCCTTACGGCGGGCTTGCCGATCTGCGCGCGGGCATCCTGCGCCACGTGAGCCCGGCTTTTGTCGAAGATCCCGTGCGCATCCTGCGCGTCGCGCGCTTTGCTGCGCGTTTCGGTTTCAGCGTCGCGCCGGAGACCATGGCGCTGATGCGCACCATGGTCGACAACGGCGAGGTCGACGCCCTGGTGCCGGAACGGGTATGGCAGGAATTCGCCAAAGGACTGATGGAGGAGCGGCCCGCGCGCATGTTCACGGTGCTTGACGAATGCGGCGCGCTCACCAGAGTGCTGCCCGAGTGGCAGGCTCTGGATGCCGCCCGAGCGCTCGCCGCGCTGAACGAGGCGGCCGATCGCCGCGCGGCGCTTCCCGTGCGCTATGCCGCGCTGTGGGCGGGCGCGACGCCCGAAACCGTGGAGGCCGCGTGCGAACGCCTGCGGGCGCCGGGCGACTGCCGCGATCTGGCCATTCTGGCCGCGCGCCACGGCCGTGCGCTCGAAGCGGCTGAAACGCAGGATGCCGCGACCCTCGTCGGCCTGTTGCAGGACGTGGACGCCTTCCGCCGTCCCGAGCGCTATGCGTCCCTGCTGGACGCCGTCGCCTGCGATGCGAAAGCGCGCGGGCGCAGTCTGGAGCCTGCGCGGATGCGTCTCGGGACCGCCCTGGATGCGGCGCGGCGCGTCGATGCGGGCGCCGTTGCGCGCCGGCACCCCTCGCGCATCGCCGAAGCGGTCCGTGAGGCGCGCGTCGCCGCCGCAGAGGCCGCGCTTCAGGGAACGGCGGCCCGCTAGGCTAAAATCGCCGGCCTGTTCCACCTTCACTCTTCCATGTCGTCCGTCCACGCACCGCTCTTTGCGGGCCTTGCGCGCAACCTCCTCAGCGGCATCCGGCTGGCCCTTTTCCTGCCGGTGAAGCCCTCGGATTTCAGCGTCTCGCCCGGTCAGTTCGCGCTGCTCGTCGGCTTCAATGCGCTGGTTGCGCTGGGCGGCGACCTGGTCCAGCAGGGCTGGCCGGGCATGTTGAACGCGGCGGCGCTGCCCGTGCTGCTGAGTCATGTGCCGCTGTTGCTGCTTGCCTGCCTGCTCGCCGCCAGCCTGCTCGGCCGGGGCGAATTGCTGCTGCCCCTTGCCGTCGCGCTCTGCGCTGCCGAACCGCTGTTCGAGGCGGTGACGCTGCTGCTGAGCGTGGACCCCCTCGGGGCCTGGATCGGCGCGCAGCCGGTGCGGACTTTGTCGCTGGTCTATGTCTTCATCGGCTGGTGGCTTGCGGTCGCGCTGCGCGCGCTGTGGCTGTTCGGTGGCTGGCGCGGCGTGCGCACGGTGTACGCGGGCGGCGTGCTGGTGCTCATGGTTGGGGTGTTCGCGTTCTTCGTGCCGCGCCCCCAGCTCTGGTTTGCCGCGGAAGAGTCCGGCCAGGCGGACACACCGAGCGTGGCCGACGAATCCCTGTTCCATCTGCAGCCGCGTCTGCTCGAGGAGGCGCTGGCGCAGCTCGAACCCGAACGCGCGGGACATCAGGACCTGTATTTCCTCGGCGTCGCGCCTTACGCCTCGGAAGACGTCTTCGTGCGCGAAGTGATGGCGGTGTGGCAATTGTTCGACGAGCGTTTCCGCACCGCCGGGCGTTCGCTGGTGCTGGCGAACAGCCCGCAGACCCTTGCCGAGCTGCCGGTGGCCACGGCGACCAATCTGCGCACGGCGCTGCAGCACCTGGGGCGCGTGATGAATCCGGAAGAGGATATGCTGTTCCTTTTCATCACGACCCACGGCGACGAGCGGCACGAACTGGCCTTCGAGCTGCCGCCGCTCAGGCTGCAACAGCTCACCCCCGCCGTGCTGTCGCGCATCCTGGCCGACAGCGGCATCAAGTGGAAGGTGCTTGTTGTGTCCGCCTGTTATTCGGGCGGCTTCGTGAACGCGCTGCGGGACGATTACACCCTGGTCATCACCGCGGCCGATGCCGACAGCCCTTCGTTCGGCTGCGAGAGCGGACGCGACTACACCTATTTCGGCCAGGCCTTCTTCGCCGAGGCGCTGCGCCAGACGTTCTCGTTCGTCGAGGCGTTCGACCGGGCGCGCGAGCGCATCGTCGAATGGGAGCGACAGGAAAGGCTCGAGCCCTCCAGTCCGCAAATCCACATCGGGACTGCCATCCGGCCCAGGCTTGCGCAACTGGAGCGGCAATACAATCCCGGCCGCTAGCCGGCCTTAATTCGGAGGAAGGATGATCGATCTGTACACCTGGAAGACGCCGAACGGACGCAAGGTCTCCATCATGCTCGAGGAAGTCGGGCTGCCCTATCGCGTGCATCCCGTGGATCTGGGCAAGGACGAGCAGTTCGATCCGGAGTTCCTCAAGATCAGCCCCAACAACAAGATTCCCGCCATCGTCGATCCCTACGGTCCGGACGGCAAGCCCATCGCGATGTTCGAATCCGGGGCGATCCTGATCTACCTTTCCGCCAAGACGGGCAAACTGCTGCCGGAAGACATGCGCGGCCGTTTCGTGGCCCTGCAGTGGCTGATGTTCCAGATGGGCGGCGTGGGCCCGATGTTCGGGCAGCTGCACCATTTCCTGCGTGCGGCGAGCGAACACGTGCCCTATGCCATCGAGCGCTACAGGAAGGAGAAGGACCGGCTCTACGGCGTGCTCGACCGGCGGCTGGCCGAAGTGGAATATCTGGCAGGCGAGTATTCCATCGCCGACATCGCCACCTATCCTTGGGTCGCGCGCTACGAATGGCATCAGACCGACCTCAACGACTACCCCAACGTGAAGCGCTGGTTCGAGGCCATCAGCGCCCGGCCGGCCGTGCAGCGCGGCATGGCCGTGCCCGAGTAAGTGGAAGCTGAACCATGTCACTCATCGTTCTCGGCCTTTCCGGCGCCCTGAGTCACGATCCTTCGGCGGCGCTGTATATCGACGGCAAGCTCGTCGCCGCCGCGGAGGAAGAGCGTTTCGTACGCGACAAGCACGCGAAGAACCGCATGCCCATCGAATCGGCGCGCTATTGCCTCGCCGAAGCGGGCATCAAGCCGAGCGACGTGCAGGTCGTGTCCATTCCCTACGCGCCCATTCCCCTCACCACGCCGGCGCGCTGGCATTACGCGCGCCGCTACTGGTACGCCCCCGACCGTGCGCTCGACGCACTGTTCAACGGCAACCGCCGCTACCGGCGCTACCGCCAGCGCATCGAGTGGGCGCTGGTACAGCTCGGCATCGATCCGCGCAAGGTGCAGATCGACCCGGTCGAACACCATCTCGCGCATGCGGCCAGCGCCTACTACTGCAGCGGCTTCGAGGAAAAGACCGCCATCCTCGGCATCGACGGCAAGGGCGAATACGCCACGACCTTCTTCGGCGTCGGCGAGAACGGCCGGATCACCAAGATCAAGGAGTTCTACGATCCGGATTCGCTCGGGGGGCTGTACGGGGCGCTGACCGAGTATCTCGGCTTCGAGATGCTCGACGGCGAGTACAAGGTCATGGGCATGGCGCCCTACGGCGACCCGGACAAGTACGACTTTTCGCGCCTGGCGAAGTTCGAGAACGGCGAGCTCGTCGTCAACACCGAACTCGTCAACGTCATCGGCCTGCGCCGCTACAAGGAGAACGGCAAGGGCTTTTACTTCTCGCCCAAGCTGGTGGAATGGCTCGGCCCACGGCGCCAGGGCGACGTGGCCGACGATCCCTACGTCCATTACGCCGCGAGCGTGCAGGCGCTGTTCGAGAAGCTCGCGCTGGAGATGATGGACTACTACCTCGGCGACATCATCCGCGAGACCGGCAAGATCGTGTTCTCGGGCGGCTGCGCGCTCAACGTCAAGCTCAACCAGCGCATCATCGCGCGGCCGGAGGTGAAGGAGCTGTTCGTGCAGCCGGCCTCGGGCGATGCCGGGACCGCGCTCGGCGCGGCCGCGTGGTCCACGGTGCAGCGGGGCGTGAAGGTCGAGAAGATGGAGCACGTCTATCTCGGGCCGAGCTACACCAACGAGGAGGTCATCGCCGCCTGCGCGAAGCACCCGGCGCGACCCAACTGGCGCCGGATCGACGACGTGCCGCAGCGCGTCGCGCGCATCCTCGCCGACGGCCATCCCGTCGCTTGGTTCCAGGGCCGCATGGAATTCGGGCCGCGCGCGCTCGGTGCCCGTTCCATCCTCGGCTGTCCCTCGGTGCCCGGCATCGCCGACCGCATCAACGAGCAGATCAAGTTCAGGGAACGCTGGCGGCCTTTCTGCCCTTCCCTGCTCGACACCGTCGCGCCGCAGATGCTGCAGTCCACGCATCCGGCGCCCTTCATGACCTTCACCTTCGAGGTGGCGGAGGAATGGAAGCGGCGCGTGCCGGAGGTCGTGCACCAGGACGGCACGGCGCGCGCGCAGGTGGTCAAGCGCGAACACCATCCGCGCTACTACGACCTGCTGGTGGAGCTCGAAAGGCTCACCGGCAACGGCGTGTGCCTCAACACCTCGCTCAACCGGCGCGGCGAGCCGATGATCTGCTCGCCCACCGATGCGCTCAACATGTTCTACGGCTGCGATCTGCAGTACCTGGTCATGGAGGACATCCTGGTGGTCAAGGAGGGCGCGAAACCGTACTGAGTGCGGCGTCGAAAAATGCACTACGCCGCGGCGCCGGACGTGGCCGGGGCACCGCGGCTTCGATTACCCTTGCGCTGCGCCTGCGGCGCCAATACGATAACAATGCCGGGGAGGGAGGGAGATGCCCGAGAACAAGGAACTCGAGTTCCAGGAGAAGTACGACGCGAAGCATTCGCTCAAGTACTTCAGGAAACATCAACGCGGTCTGCGCCGTCGGCTGACCACGTGGGCGGAACGCCGCATGCTGCGCAAGGCGCTGGCGATGATGGGCGATCCGGGTTCGGTGCTCGACATCCCCTGCGGCGCCGGACGCTTCTGGACCGTTCTTGCGGAACGTCCCGACCGGCGCATCCTGGCGGCCGATTACAGCGCCGACATGATCGAGACGGCGCGCCGCTTCCAGCCGCCCGAGCTGGTGGCGCGCGTCGAGACCTTCCAGGCCTCGGCTTTCGACATCAAGCTGCCCGATGCGGCGGTCGAAGCGATCGTCTGCATCCGCCTGATCCACCACATCGGCCAAACCGAAGACCGCCGGCGGATGCTGGCGGAGTTCCATCGCGTGGCGGCGCATACCGTCTGCCTCAGCTGCTGGGTGGACGGCAATCTGCAGGCGCGCCGGCGCAAGCGGCTCGAAGCGCGGCGCCCCAAACGCAAATACCAGAACCGCTTCGTGTTCGAGCGCGACACCATCGAACGCGAGATCCGCGAAGCCGGTTTCGACATCCTCGGGCACATCGATCTGCTGCCGGGCATCTCGATGTGGCGCATGTATGTCCTGCGGAAGCGCGCCGCATGAATGCCCTGCTCTATGTGGAGCCGGCCTACCGCGGCCGGCTGGACGCTGCCGGATTGCGCAGCTTCGACGATTTGTGGGCGCTGCCCTGGAACTGGGTGGAAGAACCCAATCAGCGGCGCAGCGGCTGGAGCGGTGCGACCCGCGTCGTGATCGGTGAGAGCGAACCGCTCGCGCTGTTCGTCAAGCGCCAGGAGAACCACTGTTACCGCTCGCTGGCGCATCCGCTGCGCGGCAAGCCGACCTTCTACCGCGAATGGCGCAACATCGGCGTGCTGCGCGAGGCCGGTGTGCCCACTCTGGAGCCCATTGCCTACGGCGAGCGCGTCCGTGAAGGCCGTTATCAGGCCGTGCTGATCACCGTGGCGTTCGACGGTTACGTCGATCTCGACGAGCTGTTCGCGAACCGCGGCGGACTGGACGAGGCGGCGCGCAACGCCGTATTGGAAACCCTCGCGCGCAATCTGCTGCGCTTGCACCGCGCCGGTTGCCGCCACAATTGCCTCGCCGGCAAGCATCTGATGGTGCGCATGGGCGCCGAGCCCGATGTGCGGCTCCTGGATCTGGAGAAGCTGAAGCACCAGCGTGCCTGGCTTGCCGCTGCCGCGCACGATCTGGCGCGGCTCATCCGCTACACGCCGACCCTGTCGCTGGCCGATCATCATCACGTCGTGTACGAATACTGCCGCGGGCTCTCGACCGGCGAGGCGCTCAGCCTAGTGGCGCTGATCAATCACAAGCTGAGCCGCAAGAAAGGGGCGCGTTACCGGATTGCCGACCCGCTCATGTCGTCGGCCGCGGCCTAGAGGGTGTGGAGGCGGTCGCCTGCGCGGAAGGCGCGCAAGGGCTCGTCCAGATCGCGCGTAAAGGCGATGGCCTTGAAGAGTTCGCCCATTTCCGCGGGCGACATCAGCTTGTTGACCGCGGCGGCGGCCGGCAGGTAGCGGGCCGCGTCTTCGGGCGGCGTGCGCAACATCAACTCCGTGATGCCGAGATTGATGAGCAGTTGCGCCTGGGTGGTATAGCCGGCGATGTCCAGTCCGGCTTCGTGCGCAGCCTCCGCCATCGCGGTGAAGTCCACGTGCGCGGTGATGTCCTGCAGACCCGGCAGGTGGAAGGGATCGTCGTGCGCACGATGCCGGTAATGGCACATCAGCGTGCCGGCGCTGCGTTGCGGATGGTAGTACTCCGGACGCGGGAAGCCGTAATCGACGAGCAGGATGGCGCCGCGCTCCAGTACCTCGCCCAGGGTGCGGACGAAGGCACGGGCCGCGAGACCGATTTCCGTACGGTAACCGACCGGTAGCGCCAGCGCCTCGGCGGCGGCGCGCACTTCGCCTTCAGCCTTGCGCCAGGACCATTGCAGCGCGCGGTCCACGCCCGCCTGCTCGATGTCGTCCGCGGTGACGCGGATCACCTCCACCGGCATGGCGTCGAGCACCTCGTTGCCGAGAACGAGTCCGCGAAAGGACGGCGGCAGCTGGTTGAGCCAGGCCACGCGCTCCATCAGATGCGGCACTCGCGCCGCGAGCGTGTCCCGTTCGCGCGCGCGCAGTTCGGGCGAGAGCTCGAGAATGAGATAACGCTCCGGCAGGCAGCCGAGACGGTCGAGCTCCTCGAGCACCGCGGCGGCGAGCGCGCCGCTGCCCGCGCCGACTTCGAGGATGTCGGGCAGCCCGGCGGCGATCAGGTCGCGCGCCTGTTGCGCGAGCGCATGGCCGAACAGCGGCGTCAGTTCGGGCGCGGTCGTGAAATCGCCCTCCCGGCCGAGCTTGCGGCTGCCGGCCGTGTAATAGCCGAGCCCGGGCGCGTAGAGCGCCAGTTCCATGTAGCGCGAGAAGGGAATCCAGCCGCCTGCCGCGTCGATCGCGCCTTCGATGTGCTGCCGCAGGCGGTTGCTGTGCGCAAGGGCTTCGGCGGAGGGTTCCGGAAGTCGGTCGTGGCGATGCATGATCGGGCGATGGTGCGCGCCTCCGATAGAATTGGCAACTCCTGCGCCTAGACGAAGCGGCGGCGCGCCGCAGGCGAAGCCGCTTCGACCCAAGCACCATGAATCGCACGCGCATCGGCATCATCGGCGCCGGCCCGGCCGGTCTGTCGGCCGCGCTGTGGTTGTGCAACCGCGGCTTCGCCCCCTGGATCGTGGAAGCGGGCGAGCGCCCCGGCGGCATGCTGAATCTCAACTTCCTCGGCAACGACTGGGTGCTGGGACACGAGGACGCAACGGGCGTGGAACTGGCGCAACGCTTCGCGCAACACGTGCAGCGGCGCGACGTGCGGCTGTGGTGCGGGGCGCGACCGCATGCGGTCAGGCGTGACGGCGGCGGTTTCAGGCTTGAATTCACGACGCCGGAAGGCGCGCGCGAGGAGACGGCACAGGCCCTGTTGATCGCCACGGGTACGCGCTATCGCGCCGAAGAGGTGCTGTCCGGCGTGCCCGGTGCGCAGGACCTGCTCGCCCGCGAGATCGCCTGCGGCCCCTATGCTTTCGCCGATCTGGAGGCGCAAAGCGGCCGCCGGATATTGATCGTCGGCGGCGGGGACAACGCCTACGAGAACGCCCGCCTGCTCGCCGGCAAAGCCGCCGTGCTGCACTTGGTCATGCGCGGTGCGCCGCGCGCCGGCATGCACCTGCGGGCCGAAGTCGAAGCGGCGGTACGCGCCGGCCGGTGCCGGGTGTATCGCCATACCCGGATCGCCGCGATCGCGCGCCGGGACGGGACCCTCGAGGTGCGGCTGAGCGGCGAACGCGGCAGCGAGACGGTCGCCGTGGACCGTATCCATGTGCTGGCCGGTTACGTGCCGAACACGGCTTTTCTTGCGCCGGTGTTCGGCGCCCTGGCGGCCGGCTTCGAGCTGGATGCCGCAGGCTACCTGCGCGCCGACGCGGACGGCCGCACCGGCGTGCGCGGCGTCTATGCCGCCGGCGACGTCTGCAATCCGCAATTTCCCTGCGTCGTGAGCGCGCTCGCCCAAGGAGCGCGTGCGGCGCGCGCCATCGAACACGATCTCGCGCTTGCCCGGCATGCGGGGCCCGGGCCCGCGCTGTAGAATCGCGCCTTCCCCATGGCGCGGCCGTTGCGCCGGTCCAGGAACCATGAACGCGCCCGACAGCAAACGGATGCAGAAGGCCGCCTACGAGGCCAACAAACTGCAGAAGCGTCTGCGCCGCCTCGTCGGCCAGGCGATCGCCGACTACGACATGATCCGTGCCGGCGATCGCGTCATGGTGTGCCTGTCCGGCGGCAAGGACAGTTACGGGCTGCTCGACATCCTCATGCGGCTGCGCGAGCACGCGCCGCTGGATTTCGAGATCGTGGCCGTCAATCTGGACCAGCGCCAGCCGGGTTTCCCCGAGCACGTGCTGCCCGATTACCTGCGTTCGCTGGGCATTCCCTTCCACATCGAGGTGCAGGACACCTACAGCATCGTCAAACGGGTGATCCCCGAAGGCAAGACGATGTGCTCGCTGTGCTCGCGGCTGCGCCGCGGCGTGCTCTACCGGGTGGCGGGCGAACTGGGCGCGACCAAGATCGCGCTGGGCCATCACCGCGACGACATCCTGGAGACCTTTTTCCTCAACCTGTTCTTCGGCGGCAAGCTGAAGGCCATGCCGCCCAAGCTGGTGTCCGACGACGGCCGTCATGTGGTGATCCGCCCCCTCGCCTACGTCAGAGAGCGTGATCTCCAGGCCTATGCCGCGGTGCGCGGTTTTCCGATCATCCCGTGCAACCTGTGCGGCTCGCAGGAGAATCTGCAGCGCACCCAGGTCAAGATGATGCTGCGGGAGTGGGAGAAGCGTTTTCCCGGGCGTGTCGAGACCATCTTCCGCAGCCTGGCGGACGTCCGCCCCTCGCATCTGCTCGACCGGAAGCTGTTCGATTTCGCCGCCGTGGCGGCGACCGGCGTGGCATGGGCCGAGGGCGACAGGGCGTTCGACCAGGACGAGTTCCCGCCGCCCGTGGCTATCCCATTGATCGAGCGGGATTCCTCTTAAAGACCTGTAGAATTTAACTTGTCAAATTCATCTTGATGCGGCAAACTCGCGCATTGCTCACCGACCGCGCCGCGCTCGACCGGGCCCGGTCCGGCGGGCGAGCGAGTCCCAGCCCCGTATGAACTGCGCTGAACGTCTAGTCGCTCTGTTTGGCAGCCAGGCCGAAGTGGCCCGGCGACTCAAGCTCGACCGCGCCGTCGTCAACAACTGGGTCAAGTCCGGCTACGTCCCTTCGCGTTGGGCGATGGAAATCGAGCGCCTCACCGAGGGGCAGATCGCCGCAGTCGAAGTCCTCAACGAAGCCAACGCGCGCAAGCCCATCCGCGTCAAATCGCGTGGCGAGGAAGACAGTCTTTTCGGACCTACGTTCGTAGGAAGTGACATCATGAATCCTTACGCGCCTCCCAAGCGCATCAAATCCTTCCATCCACCCCAGCGTGCCCTGTTGGGCCCGGGGCCGTCGGAGATCAACCCGCGCGTCATGGCCGCCATGGGGCTGCCGGCGATCGGTTATCTCGACCCGGCCTTCGTCGAGATGATGGAAGACCTGAAGGCGCTGCTGCGCTACGCCTTCCAGACGAAGAACGCCCTCACCTTCCCGATTTCCGGACCGGGCTCGGTGGGCATGGAATACTGCTTCGTCAACATGGTGGCGCCCGGCGATACCGTGATCGTGATGCGCAACGGTGTGTTCGGCGGGCGCATGATCGAGAACGTGGAGCGCTGCGGGGCCAAGCCGGTCGTGGTCGAGGACGAATGGGGCGAGCCCTGCGACCCGAACAAGCTGGAGGACGCGCTCAAGAAGCATCCCGAAGCGCGCGTCGTGGCCTTCGTGCACGCGGAGACCTCCACCGGCGTGGAGTCGGACGCCAAGACCCTCATCGAAGTGGCGCACAAGTACGACGCGCTCACCATCATGGACGCCGTCACCTCGCTGGGCGGCTCGCCGGTGCTGGTGGACGAATGGCAGTGCGATGCCGTGTATTCGGCCAGCCAGAAATGCCTGTCCTGCACGCCGGGCCTGTCGCCGGTGACCTTCAGCGACCGCGTGGTCGACTACGTCAAGTCGCGCAAGGACAAGATCCACAGCTGGTTCATGGACATGAACCTGCTGCTCGGCTACTGGGGCAGCACCACCCGCACTTATCACCATACCGCGCCCACCAACAGCCTCTACGCGCTGCACGAAGCGCTGCTGATCCTCAAGGAGGAAGGCATCGAGAACGCCTGGGCGCGGCATCAGCGCCACCATACCGCGCTGAAAGCGGGTCTGGAGGCGATGGGCCTGAAGTATCTGGTGAAGGAAGGCTATCGCCTGCCGCAGATGAACGCGATCCTCATCCCCGAGCCCCTGCTCGAGCATGAGGCGGAAGTGCGCAAGCGGCTGCTCAACGAGTTCAACCTCGAGATCGGCGCCGGCCTCGGTCCGCTCGCCGGCAAGATCTGGCGCATCGGCATCATGGGCTATTCCTGCAACTCGCAGAACGTCATGCTGTGCCTGTCGGCGCTCGGTTCGGTGCTCTACGACATGGGTTACCCGATCCACGTCGGCGACGCCGAAAGCGCGGCGCATCAGGCCTACGCGCAGATGCACGCCAAGGCCGCCCAGCAAAAGAAGCGTCAGCCCGCGGCCGCCTGAAACGGCGTCCAGGTGCGATAAAAAGGCGACCTGCGGGTCGCCTTTTTTGTTATGCGGTGCGGCGCGTCAGGCCAGCGTACCGGTGAGCAGGAGCATGAGCGCGAAGCCCGCCGTCACACCCGTGGTGGCATGGCCTTCGTGACCAAGACGATGCGACTGCGGAATGATTTCGTGACTCACCACGAAGATCATGGCGCCGGCGGCGAAAGCGAGGCCCCAGGGCAGCAAGGCGGCCGAGAGGCCGACCATCACCACCCCGGCCAAGGCGCCGAGCGGCTCCATGAGGCCTGTCGCCAAGGCGGCCAGCGCGCTCTTGGCGCGGCTGTAGCCGAGGCTGTGCATGGCCCAGGCGACGATCAGGCCTTCGGGAAGGTTCTGAGCGCCGATGCCGAGGGTGACGGCCGTACCTTCGGCCGCGCCGCTGGCATGCGCCACCCCGACCGCCAGGCCTTCCGGCACGTTGTGCAACGCGATCGCGAGTACCACCAGCCACACGCGCGACATGCCGGGGGCTGCACGGGGATGGCCGTTCTCGTCGGGCGTGTGCGCATGCGGTAACAGCCGGTCGATGAGCAGCATCACCGCGGCGCCGAGTCCCACACCGGTCGCGACGACAGCCGCGCTGCTCGTCTGCAGGGCCGGGACCACGAGCGAGAACGCGGCGGCCGCGAGCATAACACCTGCCCCGAAGCCCAGCATCGCGCTCTGGCCGCGCGCCGACGTATTGCCGACGAACAGCACCGGCAGCGCGCCGGCGCCCGTCGCCAGCGCGGTGAACGCGGTGGCAAGCATGGCGGGGCCGAACGCGGGCGCGGCGGCGATGGCGTCGCGGAAGACGAACAGCGTCAACGCCAAAGCCGCCAACAGCGCCAGCGCCAGTCGCGGATCACGCTGCTGGAGCAGTTTGCGGGCGGCAAGTACGGCGGTCGTCATGTCAATCCTTCAAGCAGGCTCGTCGCGGGATTGCGGCGACGTGTACACCATAAGGAAATCGTTCTTTTAGGTCCAATTTATAGTTCTTAAGTTCCCGATAGAAATTTATATGCGGGCGCGAGGTCTCAAGGACGCTTTCATGCATGCCGGATTCCCGCGATTCGAAAAGCGCCGGATCGCCGGAACTTCGCCCCAGGGCGACTTCTAAGAGAGATGGTGCATCGGTAGGGAAGACGGAGCATGGCAAAAACGGATCGTCTGGCGCTGATCAAGCTGGCATTGCTCGCTGCATGCGCGGACTCGGACGGGGACGGCAACGGGCAGGCGCAGCTGCGCCGCGCGGCCGAGTCCCTCTCGGCCGCCGCGGGAGAGAATCTGGCGCTGACGCTGCGCGACATCCTGCTGAGGCGGGTCGCGCTCGAGACGCTCGCCGCGCCGCTCGCGCGTCCCGAGCTCAAGCACCTTGCCTACCAGGTGGCGGTATGCATCTGCAACGCCGACGGCGCCCACAACGACCTCGAACACGCCTTCCTGGAGCGGCTGCGGGTCGCGCTGGCGCTCGACGTGCGCAGCGCGCGCAGCTTCGAGCGCGAGGCGGATGCGATTACCGGCGTGCCGCTGCAGCCGGATCCGAGCCGCGCCCCGCTCGCGTCGGCGCATCCGGTCGACGACGCGCTGGTGGAGCGCATGATCGAAGAGTATGCGGAGCTCACGGCCGCGCTGGCCGCCCGTGCCGAGCCGCTCCCGCTGCTCGCCACGCTGCCGCTGGAGATGAAACTCATCTATCGCGTGGGCAAGGTCTACGGCGAGGAACCGGACCGCGGCCAGATCCACGCCTTGCTGAGGCAGATCGATTGCGACCCGGTGGCGCATTACGTTGCCGCCGGCGGCGGCCTGATCCTCGCCGGCGCCTGGGACCGTCCGCGCGTCCATGACGCGGCCGCGGTGGAACAGGTGTCGCGCGGCAGCTATGCGCGCACGCGGGCGCTGGGCCGCGTCGCGCGCACCGTTTACGGCGAAGGGCGGCACGAACTTGCCGAACTGCACGAACGCTATGCGGCGGCGGAGGCGGGGGCGCACCCCGCCTATGCGGCCCGCGCCGGGACGATCGCCGCGCGCGCCCGCCAGCTCATGCACAACGACCTCCTCACGCTGGTGAAACAGTGACCGGCGGGCCGGCCGGACGGCTTATGCCTTCGTCTATGCCCTCGGCGCGATGGCGCACCGGGTACGCAACGTCCATACTGGGCACAGAAACAGGGGGAGATTCGTATGAGCAGCAATACCGAACACCTGCCGTGGACGCGGCACGACGGGGAATGGGCGCGTTTCGAGCGGCGAACGGTCTCGGGCAAGCGGCGCGGCGGCTCGCCGACGGCGGTATGGATCAACCGTCCGGCGCGCGGTTTGAGCGCCGGCACGCTGCGCCTCGTGCTGCTCTGCGGCTTGCTGGCCGCCTTGTGCTGGCTTGTCGCCTAGCCGCTCAGACCGCCGCGTTCTGCAGCTTGAAGTGGATGAGCGTGCGCAGTTTCGAGGGCAGCACCGGTTTCACCAGCAGATGGCAGCCGTAGGCTTTTGCCTCCTCCACACGTTCCGGTGTCGTGCTGCCGGTGACGAGGATGGCCGGGATTTCCGGATCGAGTTCCGCCCGTAGGCGCGCGATGAGCTGCGTGCCCGTTTCGGCCTCCGCCAGGCGGTAGTCGGCGATGATCAGATCCGGCAGCCGGCCGGCCTGATAGATGCGCTCGAGGATGTCGCTACCGGAGGTGGAAGCGATCACTTCCGCGCCCCAGCCCGCCAGCAGGATGCGCATGCCTTCCAAGATGGTGGATTCGTCGTCGATCACCACGATCAGCCGTCCGTGCAGATCCCCGGTCTGGGCGCCTTCGCGCTTGTCTGCGGCTTTGTGCACCTTCAGGGCGCGCCCGCGCGGGAGCTCGAAGCGGAATACGCTGCCCCGGCCGACGCGGGAATCCAGCTCGACCTGCGTGCCGAGCAGGGTGGCCAGTCGCCTGACGATGGACAACCCCAGCCCCAGGCCCTTGCGGCTCGAACGCTCGGGATTGCCGACCTGATAGAACTCCTCGAACACGCGTTCGCGCTGGTCGCGCGAAATGCCCACACCGGTGTCCCAGACCTCGATCCGCAAGCGGTCCTGCCGCACCCGGCAACCGACTAGAATTCCGCCTTGTTCGGTATAACGGATGGCATTGGAAATCAGGTTGCGCAGGATGCGTTCGACGAGGATCGGATCGCTGTGCACGATCGCATCGCAGTTGCGGATGCGCAGTCGCACGCCCTTTTCGAAGGCTTCGGGCTCGAACTCCAGACGCAGGCGGTCGAGTACCCGGTTGACCGGGAAAT